>Ga0209816_1000018_pt1 | contig 139240 bp, 169 predicted proteins | sample CoawatmetaG01DNA_FD_187509 | JGI IMG/M metagenome (GOLD analysis project Ga0209816, IMG submission 187509) | Marine microbial communities from the West Antarctic Peninsula - Coastal water metaG017-DNA (SPAdes) (version 2) | ecosystem: Environmental > Aquatic > Marine > Coastal ...
TACCTCAAGGAGGCAACTATCTTAGTAACTCTTTTTAAAGAGCTGCTAATTGTGATAGTGACTCAGAGAAATCTACTCCTGCAATAACAGGCTCTAGATCTTCTACTTTAACTTCGTTCATTACAAAAGCTTTACTAGCCCAAGTCTTAGAATTGACTGCTGCATATTGATTACTATCCATTAGGTTAGTATTATCAAAACAACTGTTAATAGTTCCTACTTCAAGACCTCTCATGATAGCCTCATCCATAAACTTAACCTTCTTGCCTACTCTAGCAAAGACTGTTAACCAATGGTCAGTTCCAGCAGGATTAAACTCTACAGTTAGTAAAGCTCCTCTTTTAAATGCGTTAAGTAATCTACCTGGATTCTCACTATACATTTTATTCTCTCTATCAAATCTTACTTCATTACAAGTTGGATATCCAGCTCTACATTTAGAAATAAATCTAAATTTACCAGTTCTACCGTCGATGAAGTTTACTGTTCTTAAGTCCTTGATTGTGTTGATAATTTCTGTCATAACCTCTATTTGTTTTTATTTATACTTAAAGATACGAAATATTACTCGGGGAGGCAACTTTTCCCCGAGTTATTACCGAGATTTATTCTTGGTCGGTTAAATTTTTATTGTATACTAAGTTGTATATATCGTCGGCGAATTCGGGTGTAATCGAATTAGATTCTAATAGAGATTGAGTAATTTTTTTGATGTTGTCGTCGGTGTGATAAATTGGTTGAATCATATGAGAATAAATTAAGTTAAGTATGAAGAGAGTATATCTCTCTTTCTTTAATACTTAAAGATAAGAAGAATATTCCGGAAAAGCAACTACTTACTAAGTTATTATCCAAATATTTCTACTCTAATATCTTTCATCATTTCAAATCCTAGCTTATCTAAGTGAAACCTTCCTTCAGAAACCATTCTATCCCAACCACAGAAGTAAACTAATGGTTTATCATCCATCACATGAATATCATTAAGGTAATGCTCATGGACGTGTCCTTTTTTATATCCTAGTTTTTTCTCTTGAGACAGTACAGGAATATATTCAAAGTTAGGCATTTGTTTAGCTAAGAATTCAAACTCTTTTCTATATAATATATCTTTATGAGTTCGAGTACCGAAGAATAGTTTAATGCTCTTAAATTTTATATCATTATCATATAAGTAATTGACCATTGAACGAAAAGGACTTACTCCTGATCCAGTAGATACAAACATAATATCTCTATTCATAATGTCTTGAGGTAGTGTAAATATTCCCATAGGACCTCTATAAAGAAATTCGTCTCCTATCTCTGCTTCCAAGAATAAGTAATTAGACATATGACCTCCTTCAAGATAAGTTATAACTAGTTCGAAGTTATTACTACCGTCCGGCCATGAAGCAATGGAATAGTTTCTAACAACTGAGCCATCTGCTCCAGGCTTAGCAACTAACTGTAACAATTGCCCGGGTACATATTCTAGTTTCTCATACAAAGGTGATTCAAATATGAACCTCCAGTTCTTATCTGTCTCTTTTATAATCTTAGTTAAGATTGCTACATTCATATTAGTAATCGTTTTTAAATATCTCTTTCAAGAAATTATAAACAAATATAGACAGTGATAAAGGCCATAATACTATATGGTATACTCTTTCATTATTAGTCCAAGGTTGACCTAATCTTCCTTCTAAGTTATTAGTAGTCCATGTCTCTAAAGCCATAGAGTATATTACTCCTATAATAAAATAAGTTGCTATTGCTAAAATCATATTTATTCTTTTTTAAAAGCACGAAACGTACAAGCATTCCTTCCATTAATAAGAGGCATACCATGTGTATCGTATGTTATTGAGTCTACTTTAACTTTCTTATTCTTAAACCTTCCAGTTAAAATATAGTCTCCTGTTTTTATTCCTTGTAATTTAACCATTCTTAATAGCTTTAGTTATGTGTTTAGCAAACTTATGACCACCTGCCCATCCCCAATGTCCATCTTTAATCTTACCTTTTGTCTCTTCTTCAATACTTGAGAAGTCTCCTACTATCTCTACTAAATTCCAAATATGACATTTAATACCTTTTGTTTCTAGGTAATCAGTAACTAATTTAACTCTTAATGTATCTTCCACTTTAATTAAGTTGTTATTAGGTACTTTATAGTTACGATTAAAGTTAAGCATAGCTATAGATAAATCCTCTGTCTCTCTACCGTATAATTCAGTTAGCCTATGTTTAAATCTATCTGGGGGATAGATGTTTTCAAAGTTATTACTAATAGTCTGGCAGTAAGTAGGTCTGGTTATATCTCCGTTTATGTTTACCGGTTCTAAGCTTTCTCTAGTAGCTTTATCTACTATGAAATCAGTACGTTCTGTCCAGCCGATTGAATAGAGAATTGTATCTCCTTCTTTAAACTTATCTAAATCAGCTAAAAACTTCATAAATACTATATTATTAGATAGTCCACCTATTCCCCTATTTACTACGTTAGCATTAAGATTTTTACCAACTATATCTACCCAGAATTTAAACTTAAGAGGGTTAGGAACATCTATTTGGGTTTTACCATCGTCTTTAACTAATGGTACTCGAGTTCCATCTCCAGCTGTAAAGCTATCTCCGTATGTATATAATTTAATCATCGGTCTCTTCTTTATACTCATACCATGAAGGGTTAGGTAGTTCTGAATAGTGATCCCATAAACCTCTTTTAACGATTTCACTTTCTTTACCTATTTCCATAGAACCTGAATTGCTACTAGTATGAAACATAATGATAAACTTACAACTGTTTTAGTATTTATTCCTTCACTAAAGTGATGGTTAAGTAGTATTGCGTATAGTATCATACCTATACTAAATCCTATGAACCTTGCTGGCCATAGTAGTCCATCCATTCCGGCAACTGTATACTTAGTTCCGTAAATATAGAAATAAGATAATCCTATACCTGCAGCAGCTACTAGGAACTCATTCTTTCTGAACCAATCTGTGGTCTTTAAAAACTGACCATTTAATTGGTAGAATGTTATAAAATGAGCTCCTAGAAAAAATAGTATACCTATTGCTAAACTTTTACCGTTTACCATACTATGCATATATTACTAACTTAGTATTAGATTCAGTACTTAATAGAGTACGCTTTTTAGCTCTCCCAACTGGTCTCTTACTTAATTGTTCATACTGATACCCATCCATCATGATGTGCATTCCTGGCATTACTAACTCTTGAATTCTAGCGTTGATTCTTGTTGCTTTAACAAAGAACATTTGTGTTGGTTTTTCCATAACTTTTATTTTTATTATTTATTTCTATAAAGATACGAAATATTATTATCGTATCAAACTGTCTGCTATTAATTGTTTAAACTTTGTTGTAGACCAACCGTGACTTCTATCTAAATAATGAATAGGAACCTTTAAATTATCTCCCGTAAATGGTTTGTTTATGTAGTCATCTCCTAAGAATCTAACATCAAACTCACCCATTTTAATAAGGTCTAAGAGCTGCTCTTCGTATGTATAACGTACTACGTCATTAACATATTTCAATGAAAGCAACATATCTTTACGTTCTTCTACGCTAAGGATAGGCTTTAACTTAGATGGTCTTTCTATGGAAGGATCGGTATGAAGTAACACAACTAAGCAATCACACTTTGTTCTCATCTCTTTAAACATTGCTATGTAGCCTGGATGTATTACATCAAAATTACCTGCTATAACTCCTTTCATATAAGTTTGTAAAATACAATTCCATAACCTATAATTAGGTTTAAATTTACTGCTACTAAGTTCCATTGCTTAGCTATCCATACTTGAGGAAGACATAATAATGCTCCAGCTAAATAGGTATATACTCCTATATTATCATAAGGTAGGAGGTAGGGAGACAGCATAATAAATGCTGTTCCCATATAACCTACTCTGTTTGCTAATCTCTCTATTGGTGTTAGCTTTCTAGCTTTTACTAATAGGTTGATAAACCTAGTTACTAATTTCTTACTCTTCATTATATTAATGCTGTTGCTAATTTAAACAATTCTTTATTGACACTTAAGTCCTTTTCAAAAGATTTAATCTTACGTACCTTCCTTACTTTAGCTCCTTTTAATGCAGCGTGAAACTCTCCTTGAGTAATCTTCTCTTGAACTACGTTAAATACTTTCCAAAGACTATCTCCTTCATCTTCTTTTCTCTTAGGTTCTAAGATATCTACAATAGTTTCTTCATCATATTCGAACCCCTTAGCTTTATCTGAGCCAATTTTAATACCGGCTCTTACTAGCATTGCATCTACTGCTAACTTATTCTTTTCCTCTTCAGTAAGAATTCTATTTCTCATACTGTTTAGTACCTCTACCTTGTTAGGAAGATCTTTAACTGCAAGTGATACAACGTCTCTTAGCTCGTTAAACGTATACCCTTTATGCTTTATTTTGAAATCAGAAAACTTCTCATCAGCTACAACTAATCCATTCGAACAAACTAGTCTAAAAATACCAACTGAGAATTGAAATGACTGTAAACCATCGTGAGAGTTTGTCATAATAATACGTGGGAATGCATTATCTCCATCTGTACTAGTAATTTGGATATCAGGATTTTGAAACGATACCATGTGTTTACTAAAGATTGTACTGTCACCTCTTTGCTTTCTTTGTGCAGCAGTCACTGGTTTCCAACCTAGTTTATCTAGATCATCAATAATAGTTTCCGTATTAACAAACAGATACTTTCCACTAACATCAGGGTTAGTAGGAGCTTCAGCGAATGCTAATGGACAAACTTCTTTTACTTGCTCTTTGGTAAGGTAAGAGTCTAAACCTTTTTGAAAATTTTGAATCATAATTATAACCGTTTAATTTTATTTATAATATAAAGATACGAATTAAAACGTTGTGAGGCAACTAATTTAGTGACTTTATCCAGTTACTTGAAAATAAATCTGTACCGCTAAAGTACTCGTACATCTTTTCGCCAGGAGATAATATAGGTTTGTAACCTTTTTTTATTCTATCATCTCTAAAGTAACTATTAACTTTAAGGGCATAGTCTTTTCCAAAGTGTTTTACTATATGACCTATAAGCATAGCTTGTACCCATGCTATAGTTTTATTTGATCCTCCTACATGCCAGAATTTAAACTTATCTAAATTCAAATTAGCTTTAAACTTTGATTCGTAAGGAATAGTATGTGACATTGAATGAGGTTGGTGACAGGAATTACAGTAAGCTTCATGCCAAAATGTTAAAGGAAAAGAAGGAAGAGATTCATTAGTAGCTGTAGAATTTTTAAGTTCATTATAGAATGAGCATTTGACTGGATCATCTTTAAACAATACGTGAGTATCTATCTTAGTATCTTCTGCTCTAATTTGCCATTCTTGGTATTCTTTTGACATCGCTTTAAGGTACGTGTGAATACATCCTTGCTCTATAAAACAAGATAGTTCCCAAGGAGCTTGTTTTTCGTAATCTACTATTATACTTTCATAAACCTTTTCTACTTTCTCTATAACAGCACTGAAAGTTTTTACATCGTTGACCTTTATTATATTCATATTAGGTACTGTAGATGCATCGAAGTGGTGTATTGGAAAGTCTAATTTGGATAGGTTCTGCTGGTAGTAACTTATAAATCTGTAATAGGCTTGGTTAGCTTGCTGATACCATTCATCCTTGTTAAGATGGTTAAACATATTAGGAAGGCTTAAACGTTTCTTCTTTGGTTTCTTCTTTACTATTGGTTGATCTATATGCGAGAATAAAAAAGGTTGTTCCGGAAATGTAGGAGGCTCAATAACCATAGAGTCTAAGTCTAAATGTAAAAATGGCTCTGTTTGAGCTTTCATAGCTTTTAGCTTAGGCATTGCAAAAGCTTTAGCTTCTTCTTTAGATAATACTTCTGTATCTATATTAGTATATGGAATACCTATTTCATTAAATACCTTTTTACATACTTCATTTGTATAGATATTCGATTCACCATAATGCTTATTAATTAATAGAGAAGAAAGCATACTAACATACATCTCATCCTTTAGTGGTTGAAATTTATTTGGACTATTATACGGTATGTAACTCTGTATTACTTTCATTCAGTCATAATCTTACATGCTTCTAATAGCTTCCATGTATCAATACACTTATCTGTTTCGCCTCCTTTTTCGTGATAGAAATCTAGGCACGACTGTAATGCTATCGTCCATTGACTCTGTGGGAGAGTAATTTCATATGCTAATTCTACATCATCAAATGAAATATTAAATAATTCAGCTTGTTTCTTTTGATTAGTAAGAGCTTTTTCTACTCCTAAAACTATACCATCAGTAACTTGTGTATTCTTTTTACGGAATAAAGTTTCGAATTCTTCAGTACTTGAAAATTTTAAATTTATCATCCTATAGTAATTGTTTCTTAGTATTAAACCAAATTATCAGAGCTTCTCTCTTTCCAGTTATTACCTCTTTAACCTCATGTAAGTTATCATGTCCGTTAAAATTTATATAATCTCCATTTGAGTATAGTCCTCTATCTATACCCTCTATAATAGTTTCTCCTCCTTCAATAGCTCCTTCAAGTATTAAAATTGTAGTCTGAGTTGAGCTTTTTACATCTTTATGAGGAAGAGATTTGTCTCCTTTAGAGTAACTAAGTTTATAAAATGTATCTACTACCCAATCAGGTTTGCCAAATTTACGTACTAAGTAATCATTGAACAGTTCGTTCTCTGTACTATAATATTTTTTTGTACAATCTATAATATCTACTCCTTCAAAGGGATCAACTACATAAGGATGTTTAGAGCTGAATCTTCTCATCTCTTCATCAGATATATTAGGAGTCCTATCTAATGTAATCTTAATAATTGCTTTGTCTTCGTTACTTAATTTACCTTTATTTATCATTATTCTCTTGATCCTGATTTCTTTCTAAACTCTAATGACTTAGTGCTATCGATAACCTTTTGAGTATTCTTATAATATACCTCTCTATTAGTTAGAGACATATAAACTGGTCCATCAGTAAAGTTTACAGTTCTCATAGGAACATCACTAAAAGACATTCCATGCTTTGGTTGCTGTATAGGTTGTCTATATTGTCTAGGACCATCATAAGATCTAAATACCATAGAAGTTACTCTATGCCATCTATCTAATTTATCCATCCATATTTCTAATACTGCTTCCGTAGGGAAGTCATATCTTAGCTTCTCAGTATTTCCACCTTTTTCTGCCATAACCTTTATTTTTATTATCTATTACTCTGTAAAGATACGAAGATTATCTGTATGCTCCAACTGTTTATACATAATATCTGCTAACATTTTTTGAGTACCTTTGTCAAAATGTTTACCATCAAACCTTCTATACTGATATGCTTTTGTTAACTTAGAAGTAAACGATTGTTGCATAACTAAATATGGAATCATCTCCATATAGTATGGATTAGTAGCAGGATTGTATAACTGTGTAGGGTATGAATCTACATGAAAATATAACATCTTACCACCTCTATTTTCAATGAAGTTTTTAATAGAGATAATATCTAAAGCTAATTGTTCTAGAGTAACATTTTTAAGTTGTTGTGATCTAGGAGGAGCTTCATATGTAAGTATGTTACTTGGTTCAGTAATACCTACAAGTACAGTTGCGTTTGATAGATCCATATTAATTGGATCACCTTTCCAGAAAGGCTCTTTTAAAATTCTTCTGTAAAGATCTTTATTACTTATAGCATCAAAAGATATATTCTCATACTCTATGTTTATTTTATCAGCTAACAACTTACCCCAGCCGAACTTCTCTCTTATAGATGTCATTTCATCCTCAGCTGGAGTGCCAATAATTTTAGGAGCCATAGCTTGTACGAATTCCTGAGCAAGTTTAGGTAAATTCTCTTGACCTTGTCTAATAGTTCTTAACCATGAATGTTGATTAAACTCTATTGGTACTGGACCTATAAATTTATATAGATCAGGCCACTCAGTTCCAAAACCTGCACAATGACTATCTCCTAATAATATTAACCTTTTCTTATTCATTTTATTAATTTATATTTAATCTATACTTACTAAACTGTACCATATAAGAAGTAATTTTTACTCCATTACCGTCTTTTCTTACAGTACCATTCCTAAACCATTTCTTTACACTACCAGCTCCTCCTAAATGAGCAGCAGCTAATAATCCAGATTCAGTAACTAATACACCGTGAACTATTTGTCCGTTATATTTTTCAATATACTTACGCAGTGATCTTTTATTTCGTATCAAAAGTTGTTGCATAGCATATTCTTGTAACTTAGGGCTACTTAAAAAAGCTTCTGGAGATACTTTTATTTTTAGGGTCTTTAGAGTTGATTTACCAAATTGGTATTTACCCATGTAACCGTATCTGTTTACAATATCGTATCTATTACCTGATTCTCTATGTCCAAGAGCATCTAAGAACTCATTGTGGCCTTTTACTTTTATTTCTATTTTGACTAGTAATGGTGAATCTATTACTAAGGGTTTAATTGGTTTAGGTTCTAACTCTGTAATTGGAGTTAGCATAAAGGCAGGTCTCATCGATGGAGCAAATGCCATAACAGCTGTGATCATAATTAGAGCAACAGGTATTAAAATTATTTTTTTCATATTAAAGTTTTAGTTAAAATAAATCTAGGAAAGATGTACCTATATCTTTCTCTCGTAACAATTCGTTACGTTCGTGTTTTCTGACTAAGTCATCAGCAACACGTCTCTCTAATGGTTTCTGCTTTTTAAACGTTGATAATTTGTTTGTTCGCTTTTTTGCCATGATAATAAATAGGGTTATTGTCTCGATATAAACTCATCTCCAGGTTTAGAATCATCATACAGACCTAATTCCTTAAGGTGGTTAATAGTATGATCATCCATTTCCCATTCAAATTCATCTTTAGATTTATCTACATAATGTTCCATAGCATCTACTTCTTTATCTGATATAGCTGATTTAGCGTATAGGAAAGCACAGTTATAACATAAGAACTCTAAATTCTCTAAGTGCCAGTTCTTTCTATTACCGTCTTTATGGTTTAGTATAATTGGTACCTTAGTATCATGCACTCTTCTTTCTGAGAAAGTACAATGGTTACATTGCTCTTCTATTAAACATTCCTGTATAATTCTAGTTTTAACCTTCTGAGGGTCGAAATGTTCTATTGGAACTCTTCCTTCTAGTAAATCTATAAGAGGAGGTTGGTTACCTTTATTACTTAAGAACTTAGGTATCCCTTTACCTTCTTGGTTCTTATGAACTTCCAATAGAGCCTCACCATCTTCATCCTTATACATCTTAGCGTACTTCTTATAATGGTTATAAGAGACATGAAGATATCTGGCTGCTGCCATATTAGAACGAGTCATCTTCATCGCTCTTAATATATCTTCTTTAGGAAGTATTTTGGAAGGTCTAGCCATTAGTAGTCTATTCCGGAAATGCCATGCTGAGTATCATCTACTTGAGATTGAACTTCAGATTCGCTATCCAATATGGTTATGAGAGTTTCTTTTACTGATTGGGATACTGCTAACTCACTATGTTCTGGATCGTTCTCATAAGTTGAGTTAATCTCTAAGGTAGCTTGCTTATCGCCTCTAAGTTCAGCATCTTTAAGTGCTAACAATCTAGCTTTACCAGCATCCATAATAATAATATCATTGTACGTATGGTCGCCAGTACCTTCTACTGTAGTAATACCTACCACTGACTCTACAGTCGAACAATTAACACAGAAATTATATCCGTATTTAGTCTTTCTTAGTTCAGGGTAGTCTTCTTGGCACTTAGGACAAGGAATCATCTTTAAATTTTCTAACATATTTATAACCTTTATATTTTAATTATAGTTAAATATACGAACATTTAAGTTCATAAGCAACTAATAGTTTAATTGATTGCCTGTAAAGCAGTCCATACATCATCGACTGTTTTAAAGTTTACGACTTTTTCTTGTTTATCTTTACCTACTTCTATTGTAATTGTTCCGTCCCATTCAGGATCAGGCAGCAATTGATAAAGATAGCACTGTATTAATGCTTGTTGTTCTTTATTAAAAGCCATTTTAATTAAGTTCTCTATTACATCGAAGAACTTATCTTCGTATGCAGTTACATCCATTCCTATTTCATCTTGAAGAAAGTCTCTTCTATCTTCAATCTCTCTAAGACCTTGGATAACTGCTTTAAAACTTTTTTTATCCATATCTTCTCTGCTGGGTTGTACTTGTTTTATCCTAAACTTAAGAGGATGTCCTATATCATGAAATACTTTTCTGAGTTTTTTTATTGGTTCCGTCATGCGCTTTTACTTTGAAAATTTTTTGAAATTCTGATAGAATTAAACCTTTTCTTCTTGCGAAGATGCTTGTAGCTTCATCTATTGTTTGCGCTTTAGACTTAGCGATGATCTCTTGAGAAGGATCACTTACCGAATAATATCCGTACGACCACGACATATTAGACAGCTGGTTTTTCAAGTTCAGGTGCAGCATTAGGATTCTGTCCTGATAATGCTTTCCTTATTATCTTGTCAAAGTATTCAATATAAATAAAGAATCCAATAATAGTCTTATCTTTTAAGTTTCTATCTCTTTCGACTCTTAACTCATACTCTCCTAAACCTTTTTCTAGTCTAGTTTCTAATTCAATAGCAATATCATTCTGTTCAGTAGGTGTTATCTTACCGAAAGTAGTTGGTAGAAATTGAACCTTTACTCCTTTTTTCTGTGGATCTTCGTTAGTGTCCACTTTAAGTACAAACGTATGACCTGCAAATGTTACTTTGGCAGCTTCGTTAAGTACTTGTTTTACTATTTTTTCTAGTTGTTTCATATTATAAAGATAAGAAATAAAATTCAGTTATACAAATAAATAGCTTGTTATTATACTATCCAAATAGCATTGCTTTACTATTCGTATTGTTTTCGTTTATTACATTCCACTTGGCAACTGCTCTATTTCTAGACCATTGGTCAATTGTCCACTGTAATCTGTCTGTTTCGAATGTGACTCTCTCTTTAGAGCCGTCCATCATTTTAAATTCAACTAAGTACTTCTTCATAATATTTTATTATTTCTATTTTTAAATTGCCTAAGGTGAAAGTACCTTTGGACTGCTCGCTTTGTTTTACTATGGCAGCTAATTGCATCAGGTATGTAAAGTCCTGCTGGTTAAATGTCTTTCCATCTATTGTTATAAATATAGCGTTTTGCTTCTCGTTGTCAAGTGGAAGTAACTTTCGTTTCATATCCATTATGCTAACCTTCTGCTCTTTATCAATATACTCTTTATAGTCTAAGTCACTATATAATGTATCACACCAAGGTTCTAATGCTTCTAAGAGCTGTTCGTTACCATTATGTAATATAATTCCTCTATCAAACTTAGGATTTATAGTTGGGTATTGGTACTCATCATTCTGTATCCAATCACCCCACTTACGTATGTACTCTTTACGGCAACGTTCCATAGTATCTTTATAGTCTGAGTTCTCTATACCAACTCCAGCATTCCATTTATGACCTCTACAAGTCATATGATAACATAAAGCATCTCTAGATTGAATCATTTGATAACCTGCTTGAATCCATCTGTTAAATATATCAGAGTCTTCATATCCATAAGGAGCAAATCTTTGATCATGTCCTCCAATACTTAAATGATCTTCTTTATATAACATCCAAGGAGCAAAGATACCTTTAGTAGTAATACCAATTTGCTTATTGCTATGGTCTTCTACAAACTTCTCAAATAGATCCCATTTAAAGTCTTCAGCTTCCATACCAAAGTCTCTTACTATCTTCTCTTTACCGGCAGGATGGATTGGTGGCTCTATTCTAGTAGCACAAACTATACTCAAAGGCTTCAAATGCTTTAACATATTTTCAAAGTATCCTGGACCTATTATCATATCTGAATGTAATATAGAGACAATAGGAGTATTAGCCATCTTCATACCCTCGTCGTACCAGTGTGTATGCCCACGTCTCTCCTTAGCAATATGAAATGTTAAGTCCTTATTAACTAATGTACCTAACCATTCAGCTGTACCGTCAGAGGATGCATCATCAATTATAATTATATCAACATCTTTAGCATACTTAAGTAAACTACTGTAAGTGTTCTTTAGATGCTCTAATGTATTATATGATGGTATTATTACTGTATGCCGCATATCATTCCGTATTCGTTCTTTTTAGGCATTCCGCCCCATTTCTTATAAAATTTTTGAGCATTTATTTGCTCATGTTTACTTTGTCTAGCTGAGGTCTTATTATCATTCTCTTCTAATCTATGTGAACCTCTTGCACCGAAGTGCCATACTACTGATTTAGTAGGCATCATAAACTCTACTCCATTCTGTATCATTCTCCAAAATAGATCATAATCATCCCAGCTTGTAGGAGCGAATTGAGGATCATTACCTCCTGTTTCGTCCCATACTTCTTTCTTAACCAATCCAGATACTCCTTCACCTTTAGGTATCATAAAATCATTCATCTTAGCTAACTCTTTAGCATACTTGAACATAGCATGTTGGTTAAAGTCATCATGATATGCTCCGAATGCTTCTTTAGGAACAAAATGAGTACCGGGTCTATCTGTATCGTTAAACATATTAGGCTCTATTCTAAAAGAATTAACCCATAGTTTTTTATCTTCATTATCATCATGCACCTTCATTAATTCTAAGTCCCAGTTAGGAGTTACAACAAAGTCTGAATGTAAGAAGTTAATGTATTCTGTCTCTACTCTTTCAGCACAGAAGTTCATTCCTCCTCCTATACCTTTTGGCTTATCGTTTGTATCTATATAATAGGTTACGTCGTAGCTCTCAGCAAAACCCTTTAGCCATTCATTAGTTCCGTCGGTACAATTCTCTGCATGAATAATAAATGGAGCGTCTTTCCAATATGAATGCTGCCTTACAGATCTTATAGCAAGCTTAAGGTACGGTAAGTTGTTATGTGTACTAATACAATGTGTTATCATAGTTCTGTTAAAAATTTACTCATAGCTGCTATACTAGCTGTTTGATAGTCTTTAAATACTTGATCGTTTCTAGTAGCATCTGTTCCTATACGCTTACTAGGATGTTTATAGTTATGTCCTTTCAATCTAGAAGTAACACATAATTGTATTATTTCTTTCTTTCTACAATACTCCTCAAAGCAAGTATCTTCTCTAACAAAATGCATGCCTGGTGCTATAAATGGAGTATCGAATCCTGAAGAGATACAAACTAAGCTTCCATCTATCTTAAGAGGAACTTGTTTAATATTTATGTCACCAGCCTCGTCGTTAAATTTATCTAATTCTTTCTGAGATATATAATCCTTATATTTTAAAGGTGCTTCTAATAATTCTATACAGTCTTCTCTATGATCTGAGGTACATTGACAGGGCTTACTATATCCTTGAAGCTTATCATGAGTAACTATATCCCAAGAGTTATCCCACATAGGTCTTGAAGCAAACGTTACTACATGCTTAACAGGTACTTGTAATGCTCCTAACACAGCAAAGAAGTCTCTCGGCATTAGACAATCAGACTCTCCCCATACAGTATACTTTGCATCTACATCGTATATTTCTCTTCTCCAATCAGCTATATTATAGAATGGATCTTTATCTGTCTTAATAGTTAATTCCGGATTAAACTCCTGCATTAGTCTATGAGTCTCAAACTTGTTAAAGAAGTCTCTAGGGGATGCATGCTTAGGTTTTTCTATATAAGTCTGTTCGTTATAACAGATCTTAATTTTAACCTCAACAGCTGGTGCTGACTTAATAGCTCTGTATATAGAGTCCCAACATTCTTCTATAATGTTAGACTCGTACCACATATGGTGTAATTGTAATAGTATCATGTCCAGTTGCTTTGTAATATTATTCCGTTATAATTTTTAGATATCTTATCCTTATCGAACCATTGGTTAGTGACTTCGAAATCATATAACTCTTTCCAGTGATATACTTTAAAGAATGGACCGCAAGGTATAATTGGTATAGGTCTAACAGCATGTAGATACTCACCATACGTTAATGTCTCTCTAAAATGAATACCATATTGACTCTTCATAGCTAAACAAAACTCTTCCATCTTAATATTATTAACCTGAAGGTATGTTCGCTTGAAGCTATCGATTACTTCTCTATTCCATAGATGAGGATTAGGACCGTAGTCGTATATCTTATCTCCTTTACCGCCAAAGATAGTTCTATAAGCTCTTACTGCTTTAGCGTAACCTGTATTATTATAGTCTCCTCCTTTAAGTAACGTTTCATACTCCATCATTTGCTTATTCTCATACATAATAGTATATGGAATATTATCATACGCAATGAAGTCTTTTATGTAAAATGGTTTAATAAAGTAAGCATCTGAGTCTAATATAAGAATATTATCTGCAGGTATCTCATCGAAAGCATGAAGCTTTATTAACATTTGGTCTTCCCATCCTCCTAGTTGATTCTTAATTTTATATATCTCTTCATCAGATATAAAAGTATACCCTTCATCACCTATAAGGTCTTCAAGCATTCCTTCTTCTAACTTAGGACAAGATATAAAGAAAGGTATATCATCTTCATTCCATTGCTCTATTGAGTCTAATAGTCTCTTTACTCTTTTAAAGTCTCCTTTATATGTCTTACAGTATAGTGCTAATTTACAATTCATCTATATTTATTCGTTCAAACCTATTATCCGCTGGGTTACTCTTAGACAAGATACGAACTTTTATTTTATTATCCAAGAACCAATCGTACATTTCTTTAGTACAATCGATAGTTTCTTTTAGTTCTAAATAGTCTGGTCCTCCATCTGCTTTTATTTTATACAGTTCATGAGCATGTTCTTCATGCCAAGCATCACCTAACTTGAATCCCTTCTCAGGCTCAAATTTAGATAAGTCTCCTATGTCCCATCCAATAGTAACAATGTCTTTACATCCTAAATGTAATGCTAAAGGGAAGCCTGACTCATACATAATACCGGGACCCCATATCGCTTTACCTTCTCCATATGCTTTCCAGTTATCAAACTCTCTACTAAATGCAGTTGTTTGTTTCATCTGTATCCATGGAGTAGAGTAACAAGGTATTAATATATCAGCTGGTGACTTCCATTCGTTCTGAATTCTATTAATTTCGTATGGCATATTCATTGCTGTTAACTGCCAATGTACAATCGTATCTTCGTTATGATATTCATATGGTTGGTAAGAATAGCAAGACATTAAATGAAACGTTGCTACTTCTTTAACATACTCATAGGATTGTTTACATGCTATTACTAGTTTACCTTCTAGCTTTTCAAGTAACTTAGATCTATCTAGCTCTGTTAGTGAAGGTCCGGCAGTAATTAAGTATGCTGTTTGATCTTTAAACTTATCTTTGAGTAACTTAATTCTTTCGTAACTGTCTTCAACTTTATATATTTCCTTCTTTAAACTCATTGTATAGTATTTCTCCTACTTTAAATTGCCATTCATAATCTATATCGAAAGCTTCTAGTTCAGCCATAGGGAATAACTTTATACCACCTTCTCTCTCAAAGTCTCCCATGAACCTGTCATCCTTTATTATATCTAATCGTGAAGCGTATAAGACATGAGCTGCTTCAGATGTAGGTTCTACAACTTTAGTGTTCATTATTGTTTGACTTTCAGGCCAAGGAGTAACTAAAGAGCCTTCTTTATTCCAATAGTATTGTTTCTTCTCCATTACAGCAAATAAGTTCTCTTCATCTTGCAGAACTAGTTCATTGTAAAACTCTCTAATTGTTTCTGGTTTGAGAAGTGGATTACATCCAGATACTAACATTACATATTTGTAATTATTTGGTAGCTTATCATGCCATTCGTATATCTTCTGCAATGAGTTATCATTATTAGCCGACTCATGACTTCTATTGAAGATATTAACTCCCTGCTTCTTAGCTATTTCTACTAACTCAGGTTCGTATACTGAAGCCCATATATGTTCTTGTTTACTTGGTAGTGCTTCTTTGATCTTCTCTAATACTAAATCATATAGAGTAGTATCGGCGAATGGCCTTATCATCTTTTGTGGCACCCTTTGACTGTTTAGTCTAGCTTGTACTACTATTGCTATCTCATCTAATCGTTTCATATATATCTTTTGATAATGGAAAATACTTCTTACTAAGCTCAGTACCTAAATTATAATCTAATCCTTCTCCTAAGTTCCTAAGTCTATTATTATCTTCTAAAGAAGCTAAAACTGTATAGGCATCTACAAATACATTTACAAACGAATGAATTGAATCATTCCAATCTCTTCTAGTATCAGTATCTTTTAATCCTACTCTACCTGAGAATGCATGAGCATTACTAAATTCTTTATTGAATCCATCAAATCCTACAAAATTAACTTTACGAGCTCTTGTTGCTTGCATAGCTAATAGTATCATTCTAAATGTAGCTCCTGATTTTTGAGCTGGATTATACTGAACTTCACCTAAGTCTATATTCATTGCAAGAATAGGAGTATCTATATACTCTTTGAATGCTATGAACTCATCTGATTTTTCTTTATTGTTCCTAAAATGCTCTGGTTCGTAATATACGAATGGTTTATCTGCCTTTAGCTTATCCATTAATACCTTACTAGTTATATCAGTTTCATAACCTAATTGGTATAGGTCTATCTTCTTTGACAATACCTTATCATTCTTATAGAAATCATTACAGGTCCAAAGGAAATCATAATCTAACTTATCCCAATTTCTGTCTAAAGTAGATGTTCCTCCACCTACTATTAAAATTGATTTACCTATATAGTCTTTTCTAAAATCCATATTTTTCCGGCTCTAAATAGTAAAGCTCTTTAAAGTCTTTTTCTATTTCATTAAAGTCTAACATATGCTCCATACCTTCTGTATTATTATCTATTGTACATTCAATATGTCCTTTAAAATAAGGTTTAAGTCTTGTATATTTATCATTTAGTTCAAGAGTATCTACTTCACGGTTACTATAGTTCTCCATAATAAAAGAGTATAGCTCTTTCTCATTATTAGCAGCGAAGTGAAAGTATCCATTAGGGCCGTAAAGCATCTGATCTCCTTCTGTCTTCCACATATTAGAATCAAAGGAAGCTGATGGAGTCTTACCTGCAAAAGCCATAACCATTCCGTGATGACGGCCTGTAATATTATACTTAGCAGTCTTAACAGCATCATAGTAATTCTCAAATCCTCCTGTAATATGTTTAATAGCTGGATGTAATCTAGAGCCTGCAATGTTTAGGTCACTTGCTGGGTTGCTGGGAAAATCTAAGAAAGCACATTTGTATCCTTCTTCAGCTATTTTATTAATTACATTAATATAGTTCTGTAAAGGTTTTTCAATTTTTTCTCTCATCTTAGTAATAGCTCCTAATCCGAAACAAAAGTCTAATGTCTTTTTGTCTATACTTTCTTCTTCAAAGTAAGCTGTACCCAAGTCCGGAAACAATTTGATATTAGTTAACCCTAATTTCTTACAGTACATATAACTTAGAGGCTCTCTTAATGCTACTACTTCTAAACGATTTAGTAAAGGAATATGAGGCTCTAGTATTTCCTTACTTACTTGTATGGTTACATTTACTAAGTATATAGGAGTATTGGAACTTAAAAAGTGTTTAATTATTCCTATCATTTGAGCTTTAAAGCCTCCGGGAAGTTGAAACCTATGCCCGAATGATCCTTCTCCATTGATAATTACCTTATCGAATGTTCTAGTCTCTTTTGAATAAGAGCCCATAGGTTGATAATAAATACTAGCTGATGGGTATACTTCTCTCATAGTCTTTCTAATGGAATGACTAACAAGTTGGCAACCGTAATTGTCGCTGTTAATTGTATCGTTTAGTATTAGAATATCCATTACCCTCTTAGTTTTTTCCTTACTGGCTTTTCTGATTCTGTAACTTTAATTACTCCATCACCATAAGCTAATTCTAATTCTCTAATGCCTGATACTAATTTGAATAGTCCATGAGGAGTTACTGATGCGCTATGATCAGATCCTTCCATTGACCTATCTAATGTTATATGTCTCTCTATAATAGAAGCTCCTAATAGAACGGATGCTACTGTTGTACCTAATAACATTTCATGACCTGAGTATCCTATTTCAAAGTCAGGGTATTTATCTGCTAAAGTCTTAATAGCTGATAGGTTTAATTCATCTACTGGTGCTGGGTATGTTGAATTGCAATGTAGTAACCCTATTGGTTCGTCTTTTCTAAAGTAAGCCTTAGCCTGTCTTAGTATCTCAACTGCATGATCAATTTCTTCTTCAGTAGACATTCCTGTAGAGAATATTACTTTAGGGAACCTTTTAACACATGCTGTAAGTAGTGCATCGTCCGTAAGAGATGCTGATGGGAGTTTAATAAATGGTAAGTTATACTGTTCTAAGAAATCAACTGAATCTAAGTCCCAAGGAGAAGCTGACCATGCAATTCCTTGCTGCTTACAATAGCGATCAATTTCATCATACTCTTCTTTACCGAATTCAACTTTATACTTGTACTCTAAGTATGTCATATCTTCTCCAGCCCAACGTCTAGGTTTATTCTTCTGTGCTTCTGGAACACATACGTCAGGGTTTCTCTTTTGAAACTTAACTGCATCACAACCTGATGCTGCTGCTATGTCGATTAACCTCTTAGCAATCTTCATGTCTCCTTGGTGATTGATTCCAATCTCTCCAATAATGTATGTTTTTTTCATAACTTAAATTTCTTCTATTCGTTTAGTTTTATCGCATATCATTAAGTCATATGCTGGCTTTTCGCCGGTAATTAAATTGTGATACTTTGCACCAGCTTCTCCTAATTGATCTCTAGTTAGTTCATAATAGTCAATACCTGATACAGATCCTCTAGCTGTATAGTAGGTAATGGTATTACCTTCATCATACAGTTTGTTTATCTTATCGATATTCATATCAATAGGTCTTGCTAATGAGTATTCTGTACTATCTTCTCCTGGCTCATAGTCCATAATAGTATCGTCTATATCTACATATATATTTTTTCCCATATATACAATATACGAACTTTAATTGGTTAAAGCAACGATAATGATGGAAACTTTTCAGGCAAATATTTCTTATATCTTTCTAAATAATTACTGTATTTAGCTTTATTAGTATGCATAGCTTTTTGTAACCATTTTATTTTATCTAATGCTGTTCTATGTTTAACTATTACTTCTCTTTCGTTACATAAAAGAGTAGTTGAAGTAAGTTCATTGACTTCATCTGATATAAATACTTCTACTTTAAGATTAGAAATACCATCGTATGCTCGCCATTTTGGCTCAACCAGATGTGTTAGCTTTAAACTACATGCCATTGCATCTGGGAACATTATGTGCCATTGCTCTAATGCGTCCTCAGTATAGATTCTTATATCAAAATCTCCTACGGGTCTTTTCCTAAATCGTGAACCTAATATGCAAAAGTCTTCCATACTACCAATAAAACTCCAACTGTTGTCAGGTAAATAGTAGTTAAGCTTTTCAATCATATTAAGCTGATCTTGTGTCAGCTTGTCAGTCATTAAGTCATAACGGAACGAGTACGTTTAACTCCGGATTGAATTGGAGTTATTGTTCTCTTTGTTAACTTAGCAAAAGCTTTGTTAGTTTCTAATTTGAATTCAGATGCATGTAACGCATAAAATTCATCCACAGCTGATTTAGTTCCTGGAAATGCTTCGTAATCTGTTATTATAAAGGAACCGTTTACTTCCAGCTTGGAAGCTAGTTTTTCTAATGCAAACTCTGTACTAGTATAGCTTACTAAGTGTGAGTGTACTAGTGCTACTGGTTCTGTTGATACTTCTTTAAGTAAAGTGTCCTCTATATATCCTACTTGTACTTTAATATCTCTATTAATTAGATGTATCATATCAAATGCTGGTTGAGGAGGTCTTTTAAATTCACCTTTCTGGAATGCGTTATTATCTTTTTCTGATGGTGTATTATATCCTGAGAAAGATTCGTAAATAAGGATGTTTCTTTTTATTATACTTCCTTCATTCATGTATCCTATAAATTCTTTAAGGCTATTTCCTTTGCCAAACCCTAACTCTACCAGGCTGCCTGGGATGTTATTTGCTGTCGCTAATGCTGCTTTGTAGTTCATACTTATAAATATACTAAGTTAATGTATCATAGTAATCGTTTTGCTTTTCTTGCTTTACAATATCTTTTGGATGATAAAGTGCAAGTTCTTCTTGAGGCGGTAAAGCTGAATGAGATTTAAATCCTTCTAGAACTTCATGTACTTTATTGACCCATTTAATTTCAGGTTTGTTCTTCCAAATTCTCATTTGATAATCAGGCCAATTAATCCACCCTTTATCGCTTACATTCCATCTCCATTTATTAATATGCTCTTCTGTAAGTCCTTCTACTGTATTTACTCTTGGTACATAGTATACATCCGTGTCGCTATTACTTTCTAATATGGTTGGTAAGTTCTTTATAAGTAATTCATTAGGAAGTTCATCGGCATCAATTTGAAATATATAATCTCCGTCACAATATTCAGTTAATTTATTTTTCCAATCTGCAAAATGTCCTTCAAAATATCCTCTCCAAAATTGATGATTAGGTTTAATATTCATCTTCGTTAGCCATTTAGCTACCTCCGGGTCACCATTCTTCTGATCGTATAGAACTACAATATCATCATGAGTTCTTTTATGTTTCAGAAGAAACGTAACTAGTCTTTGTATCTCTACAAATTCAGTACAGACTGTTATTGCATAAGTTATATTCATCTATCCTGCTACTACTTGAAAGAATCCGATATGATCAACTGCATCCATAAAGTCGTTTTGTCCGAACATCTTTCTATTTTGCATATCCATTTTAAACTTTTGATCGGCTGGGAAAGCTTTTTGTTTTCTATCTACTTCTGTAATAGGGACTGCCTTAACAGCAGACCAAGTCCAACTATCTTTATCAGAACCGTCTAAGAATACCATTCCTTTTTCTGGTACTGTAATAGTAGCTGGAGCCCATATGTATCCTTTATCATCTTTATATAGTAAGTCCACATAAAGTGAAGGAGAAGTTTCTTTTAAGTTAGTTACTATAGTACTTCCTTCAGTCATTAAAGTAGAAGTTGTAAAACCACAACCCATACAAGTCCAAGTAGTAATCTCTTCTGTTGATCCTTCAGGTGTAAAGCTTTGCTCGTAGCAGGCATCACTTCCACATTTTCTGCATTCAGTTAATTTATCCATTTTTTATAGTTTAGGAAGCTCAAGCTTCGGTAATGTTAATTTTATTTCTTTAGGAAACTCTGGTAAGTTATTATCTAATGTTTTATCTAAAAGCTCTACCATTTTGTCAAACGTAAAATTGTTTTTAATTTTATGTGCTTGTCTCTTAGCTCCTTCTTGTGTCTTTTTATAATGCTTAGTAACTTGTTTATATGCTTTACTTACATCGCTATCATTAGGTCTAAACCATAATGCTTCTTGTGTAATCATATTTTTAAGTACCGCTGATGGATGTACCTTTTGCAAAGTACCTCCTAATAGTATAGAATCTTCTCTATTTAAGAAGTCTACTTGTCCTGACCAACCTGAAGCAATAACTGGTTTACCTGTTGCTGCAAATTCTAATAAAGGTCTTCCAAATCCTTCTCCTTTTGTATGACTAACATATGCTTTTACTTTAGGATGATTATACAAATCAGCCATTTCATCATCAGTAACTTCTCCATGAAGTAAGTATATGTTCGGTAGAGTACCTGTAACTGTAGAACGTATTTGATCTATTTTAGCTAGTATTTTATCTCTATCCATAATAGAAGTACCTACTGAGTGAGTCTTAAGAATTAAAGCAGGTATCTTTTTTGACTTAAATGCTCCATTTTTATATGTCTCTAAGAACGTTTTAATAGTGTACCCTATATTCTTTCTATCTTCTCCAAAGTCTCCTTGCATCCAATGCCCTACACTAAGAAAGCAAAACTCTTCTTTTATCGTACTAATAGATTTAAATAAATCTGATTGTTTATTTACTGTTAAGTATTTCTGTACGTCGATACCTTCAAATAATACTTCGACTGGTTTCTCTACTTTAAGCTCTTTAATTTTTTGCTTAGTCTTAGAATCGAAAGCATCTAACTTAGTTCCTAAGAATACATTTTTAGCATGCTCAGATGATACCAGGTTTAAGTCCATTCTATTGAGTCCTTCTATCCAGCTACCATCACATAGTGTAGTTTCTATACCAGCTGTCATACCTATATTATATTTACCTACAGCTTGGAACTCGTTAGGAACTGATATTTGAATCCATACGTCAGGTTTAAATGATAGTTGAGGTATTACTAAAGATGTTAATTCATCTTCGTTATGGTCTCTTAAGTACCCACTTCTCGTATTGCCCCATCGTTGTGATAGTACATTTATATCGTACTTACCAGTCTTTATTAAAGCTTTTACTACATCTCTTGCTCTAGCTCCATAACCTGAATATGTATTAATTGGTGCGCTTATAACTAATGATATCATATTAATAATTTAAAAGTTTATGTTTAATATATTTTTTAGGTAACGTTTCTATTTTGATTAAGTCGAACTTAGTCCTTGGAACAAACTTATCTAATGCTTCGTTGATAGTAGTACCAATAGCAAATGACATATTCTTAGCTGTAAAACCAGACTCATCTGACATTGACCATTCTCTACCTTTAAGTCCTCTATTATTTCTCTCTTCTTTAGATAAGTTAAATGATTCTAGGATAGCTTGTGCTACATCTTCTGGTCTACATCTATCGTCAAATATATAAGGAGTAGGTACTGAGCCAGTTAGAGATATATTAGATGGAAAAACTGGTATAGCCCATTCACCATGATCTTTTACTGTCCCTCTATGGTTAGAAGGAAAATCAGAATCAAAGTCAATCCATTTACCATCTTTTTCAAATCTCATTTGATCTTGCATTCCTCCTGTAACATTGGCTATAATCATAGTCCCTGCCATCATAGATTCTGTCAATGATAAACCCCAGCCTTCGTTAGAAGATATTAAACAAGTTACATCTGCAATATTATACAGAGCATTCATTTGAGCTGGATTAATTTTCTCTTGAGAAAAATATACGTTCACATATTCTGGATCACATAGTGCTTCTTTTACTGCATTTAAGTCTGTTCCGTTAGGATCAACTGCTGCTGTATGCATTACTAAAGCACATTTTTTAGCTTTCTCTTTTGGTATTGAATCACAGAACATTCTAAAAGCTAGTATTACATCTGCTGTCTTTTTACGTTGGATGTTCCTAGAGTTATAAAACATTACAAAATCAATATCTTTACCAGTAAATAATTCTTTCCTAAAATTAGTAAACGTTTCGAATTCAGGATCTTCTTTCTTTATAGGTTTAAATACATTTTCATCTATACCATGTGGAATATACTTTAATACTTTATTCTCTGCTTCTTCTTCTAATACTAGTTTATTAATGTTTAATGTCTGTTTAGATATAGCCATTAAAGCATCTACTGAGTTATAGTAAGTTTTATTGTATAAAGGAGAAGGATAATCATCCCATATGTTTAACCATACAATAGGTATTTTAGATCTAATCTCTCTTTCTATATCAAATAACCAAATCCAATATCTTGGATCAGTAAAAATAAAGATAGCATCTGGCTTTTCTTTTTCAATTAACTGACGTACTACGTCTGCATTACCGTATCCATTACTAGGAAGTATCTTGACGTAACTATCTGTTAATTTTTTACTTTTATTGATATCATCTGATAGATCGAATATCTTTCCTTCATCTTGATGACCTACAGCTGCACCTAAATTAAGCCAGTTAAAATGTTGCGCACTATTTACTACAAATTCTCTAGCCATTGTAGCAATCCCTGAATGCATACGAATGTCATCGCAAAGGAGTAGTATTTTCTTTCTATCTTCCTTTGGAATATATGGTAACTCTTTATTCATAAACCTTATTTAATTTTTATATTATTTTGATTGTGTACTTTATGCTTAAACTCCTTATCAGTAAGATAAAGAAAAATACTACGATCGGCAAGCTTTTTAAAAGAAAAATTATTTTGTAAGCAAGCCATTTTAAACTCATCAAAGAGTGGTTGGGTAATTTTAACTGATGTCAGTTTTTCATCTCGTTTCATAATGCATAACTTTAATTGATTATATATAAATATATATAGATTACAAAACCGCTACAGAACATATTCTCATATTCTTAACCTCACAGAATCTGCAGTTGTCTTTTGAAGGAGTAGGTTCTAAGTCTTCAGTGACATAGTTACCATTCCCATCTAGTGCCTTGTCAACAAAGTTTTGCATCAAATCGATTGCTCCTTTAATCTTTCTTGGTCCAGAGGCGGGTCTAAATTCTTGTACTCTTCGTTGCATTGCAGCAAAGTCTGCATCTACAGGTACTCTTCTCTTAACTATAAAGTACTCAACGTCTATTTTATCTATAGGAATATTGAACTGCTTAGAAAAGAACTCTTTGTACAGTAACAATTGTGACTGGGTTTTAGTATCTTTCTTTTGTTCGGCACTCCAGCCTTTAGTACTTGTTTTAATATCTACAATTGTCCATTTATCTAATGTTTCATTATAGAATACTAAATCAATATATCCTTTGAAAAATACTCCGGGTTTTAATTCTTGATAGAGTAGAGTTTCAATTCCAGCTAAATAAGTATTTTTAGTAGAGAAGTATCCGCCTCTTTTGCTCTTTAAGAACTTAAGAATATGTTTACCGTCTAGCCAAAATTGCCTAAGCTCGTCAGGAGTAGTAAAGTTTTGATGAGCATTTTGAGCTCTTCCACTCTTATATGCTTTAATCATATTTTCATACAATAGAGCATCTAAGTCCATTGCATTAGCATCCTTTACCTTACCGTTATATATGGTGTCTAACCAAGTTTGAATAGTTTCATGCATTGCAGTACCAAACGTCATATGAATAGATGGCGTAAACGCTACTATTTTACGTACGTATGTAAGTTGCCACTTTTTAGGGCATGTAGCAAAGTTGGATAACTGACTATAAGAAATATGTTTATTCTTTTTAGACTGTTTAATATAACTTTCCTGTACAAGCTTAACTTGACTTGGAATTTTCTTCGGCATAAATTATTTTTTCCAACGGTCACTAGCTACTAATTGAGCTATGATTCCGTAATTAGCTAGATCTTGAAATGTATCTACTAGCGTTTCGTTTTGTGGATCTCTTTCTGTGATGATCATATTCTTCCATCTGTTTACTTTATCTGAGATTCTATACCAAAGCCCTGTTAGAGCAAAGTCCCTTTCATCATCAGTCTCAAGCCCAGTACCAGCAGAAATATTACCCATACCGTAGTCCAGATGTTTTTTACTAAATAACTCCAACTGCTCTTCCATGATATCCATATAGCCATTGTAAATATTAGGATACTCTTCTTTAAGGATTTCACTAGCTTTTTTGTTAGGTGCTGTTTTTCCATGTTTTGCGTTCATAATTTCTCTATCGCTCATTTTTTCCGTAGTAAGTTTCTATTGTTTTTAACATATCGTCTGCGTCTGTAAGTCTATTAATTGATTCCTTAGCGTCCTTAAAAAAGTCTTCAGCGGTATGATCACCGATACCTACTCCATTTTCTGTTAAGAGTTCTAAAGCCATTAGAGCTTTATCTTTTTCTGCTTGTGCATAAGATTTAAGTGCAACTATAACCTTGTATTGTGCCATTTATAACTTGTTTTTAATGATTAACTTATATGTAAAGATACGAATAAATATTATCGTAGGCAACTAATTACATATATTTTATTGTTAAAGAATCGTCGTCTATATCCTTTCTATTAACCCATTCTATTGAACCGTCTGAGAATTCTATTCTTCTAGAGCTTGGAGATTTCTGTAGTACCTTAACTGGCTTCTTATGATCAATTGGTTTATCATTTTCATCCAGAGTAATCCAACCTTCGTTGTTTTTTTCTGAGAAGTCTCCTTTTTGCTTTTTCTCTACAATAGGAGCTTCAACTGGAGGATCTATTTCATCCTCGTCATCCTGTTCACCCCTTAAGTACTCTTCATAGCCAGGGTCATATTCTTCAAACACTTCTGGACCTTCATTATCTAAGTCACTCCATAAGTCTGGTTTGGGTTTGTCTTCTAATTCACCGTAAAGGTTTCTCTTATAAGCTTGATCAAATGCAAAGTTTGCTGCTACTACTAATGCTATTGCTAATGGATCGAATACAAATATAATAATTAACAATAGTATGTTAATAATCTTATCCATAGGAGTGCCTGTAAGTCCGGAAAGGTACTGCAATGGTCCTAACTCTCCTGCTACTTCAGTATTGTTATCTAATTCTAATATTTCTAATTGAAACTTTTGTAAACTATCTGCTGCTACGACTCTTTTCTCTTGAACAGCTTTTCTATTCTCTTCTTCAACTTCAATTCGTTTAGATGCCATTCTAATCTCTGAAGTCGAGATGGTGGTTCTAAAGCCTGCAGCCAACGATGTGTCCTTAACTTGGATTGAGGAAGATTTTGCGTTACTGAGAGTAGAAATATTGCTAGATATTCTTTCAAGTTCTGAGTCAAAACGTATAACGTCTTTTTCATAAAAGTCTTTTTTCTGTGTAAGGTATGCTGTTTGGTTTTCTTTAGTAGTTAGTTGTCTATAAGTATCTTGATATGCAGCACTTAAAAATCCGTATATACCCATACTAGTAATCAATACTAGAACTACTGTAGCCACTGTTAGGTACGTTCTAAGACCTTTATTTATTGTATCCCAGTACTTATATAATAAAGAAGCTATCACTAGCTTAGCTACTTCTAAAGATCCTGCCATTATAATAACTTCTAGCGAAGCTCCAGCAAATAACTTACTCAGTCCACTTACAGAGTAGAATGCAGCTGATGCAGATACAGATAGTGCTGATAGTGCAATAATACCTGGGAAGATCCCTTTAGTAAATCGTTTAAGCATGTTTATATTTTGATTATAAATAGTTGGATATTTTACTTAGCCAGTAGAATTAGTGTTACTACGGCTCCTATACCTGTACCAACCTTATAGAAAAACGTACGTCTTTTTTGCCTCTTTAATGCTTTCTCTAAATCTTTTACTAACTGAGTATTCAGTGATTGTTGCTGATCTTTAGTGTTTATTATAGATCCAAAGTTTATTATCTTTTGATTAAGCGATATTATAATAGTATCCTTAGTAGATAACTGAATGCTTTTCTGTGCTATGATGTCATTAAGCACTACGACTTCTTTCTTAGAAGCATCTCCTTTAATAAGGTCTTTAATTACCTCCTTTACTATTACTTTCGGTAATGGAATCTTTAAGGTATCTGTAACGCTCTGTGAAAAAGCTGATAAGCTCATCGTCAGAGTAAGTGTTAATAGAAATAAGTTTCTCATCTGTCTGTTTTTTAATGGTCCAAATACGGCCGTTTAGTTGTTTAATTTTAGCATTAGACTCTTCTAAATTAATAGCCATGGTTTTTATTCTAGCAGTTAACTTTGAGTTTAGGGTATATGTTGAGTCTACTACTTTTTCTAGATTTGAAATTTTAGTTTCATATCCTTTCACATCAACGTTGATGGGTTCTTGTCCGAATATCATCCAAGCTACAAATCCTCCAAGAATTGCAAACATTAAATAGCTCTGTAATTTTTTTAGCTTCATAACTATAATATAAGAAATATATATCTAATTAGCAACTTTTATACTATATCATTACTTTCTAATAAAGTATAGGTAAAAGAGTTACCCCATTTTTCTCTTGCGATTTGACATATATCTAGAAACTCATGCCAATCATCGTTATCAGCTATGACTTGACATCCTGCTGACCATTTGTCTACTCTGGTAGATGTACCACCAGATCTGCTAGTTGCTCTATGAATGTTAATTCCAAATATACCTTCTTCTACTCTTTCTTCAAATAAATCGTATTTACTATCTCTATTACTATCTCTGTATACTTTAACGGGTTTTTGTTGCCCTAAAGCTAAGTATTTTCCTTGATGTAATCTTAATTTATGAGAGCTTCTGTATTGACCTGGTTTCAATATTGCTACTCCATTTTCATTTAGTACATTCTCTACCCAATGTGTTCCTGGATCAGTAGTACAATTATAGCAATGAAATTGCCATTCACCTTCTACTTTATATGATATAGTAATACAGTCATCGAAAGCATTAGTAACTCTGTTTTTAGTTGCTGAGTTTCTTATTCCGATAATGTTTACATCGTAATCACCACCTGTAAAGTACTTATACCCTTTACTCTTCATTGTGGCTTCTACGTCTTCTCTTTTATAACATGCCATGTTTTTTTTATTTTGAATTTAACTACATTTATTTTTAATCTCGTTATACAACTCATCAGCATATCCTTGTGGGTTTTCGAAGTGTTGTTTAGTAGATTCCATTTTACCTATCAAACAATTTTTAAAATGTTTACCACTTTTACCTTTCAATAAAGTATCTATTGCACATGCTTTCATCCAAGTTCTTGGGTCATTACCTTGAACTGAGGACTTTACGTCGTTAATTGCTAAAATACATTGTACTGCATCTGCCATAATCTTTATTTTTTATTAAATATTTTTCCTGCTTCTGCTATACCAAAGGAACCTAATACTACCCAAACAAAAGAATTGTAGATTATATCATTTATTACTAAATCTTTACCGAGGTAACCAGTAATTAAGTCTGCAAAGGCAAATATAATCATAATTGCGAATGCTATAAATCCAATTACAGATTTTTCGTTGATATTGTTGTCGTCTTTAAATAGGTCTGAGAATTTCATAGGGTGTGTTTTTAGAATTTACTTTCTTGTAACAATTCATCTATAACTTCTTGTATCTCTTCTAATGTTGCGTTCAATGTAAAACCAATTCCAGCTTTAAAATGCTTAGAATCTTCTCCATCTTTAAATATAATAATGTGGGGTATTGTACGAACACTATGTTCTTTTTTAGCTTTAGGTGCTTTAGATATATCTACTCTGTAGTATTTACATCCTTCAAGTTCGTCCCATTCTTTGAAAGCATTTGCATCATTAAAAGATGCCCAGAATTCAACTACAATTATACTATAGTCTTCATCTCCGAATGCGTCGCCGTTGGTAACCTTTTTGTCAAAGTCTTCATCTGTAATAACTGTTTGTGAATAACCCACATAACAGGTAAATAAGAAAACTAGTGATAGTAGTAACTTTTTCATTTATTTATTAATTATTGTCTAGACTGTAAATCATATAGTCTTTCATCTATTTTATCAAGTTGTTTTTTAATCTCTTCAACATCGTTTTGAGTATTCATAATTGCATCACGTATTGCCTCATCCTTCATTTGAAACTCAATTCTTTGAATTTCAGCTTCCGGAAGTTCTTTTGCTAATTCAATATCAGCTTTTAATGTAAACCACATTCCAATTACAGTAGAGATTAGTACTAAAAACATCCCTACTGTTTTAAGATCAATTGAAAAGTCAGGTTTACCGTCTCCGTCTACATCTATGCCTAACTTTACTTTGTTTGTATCTATCTTCTTCGCCATTTTTATTTTTTCTGCTTTTACTTAAATGTGTAATTAAATCCGAATGTAGTTTGATAGAATTTACTATCCCACATCTTAGAGTATTCACCTTCTACGAATATTCCTATATTTTTACCTAACTTAGTTCCTAATGAAGCTCCGAATGAATAATCTACCCATTGTTCTAATTCATTATCTAATATTAGTCCACCTTTACCCCAATTATTTCTGTTTAAGTAAGATGCTCTTTCATCACCTTTAATGTATTTGTGCATTGGAAGTATGTAGTTAGCATAACCATGGAACCAGAAGTCTCTTTTATAATGATAAAAATCTACTCCAATGATTGGTGCCACTTCAACCCATGAATCTAATTCATCCCAAGCTTCTCCGTTAAATCGATTCATTAAATTTGGAAATATACTTTCTCTAAAATCTAAATCAGAATAAGCTACTATTTCTCCATCTTGATCTTTCCAAATCCAATCTTGAGTTTCTTCACCTGTTGTTTGATCTGTATAGGTTGTAAAATGGTCTGAGTAGCCATATTCAAATCCTAAAGTGTACCAAGGATTCTTAGAACCTTCAAAGGGGTTGCCATTTTCATCATAATATGTTTCAGTTTCGTTCAACCATATCTCTATTGGATTATATCCATATGCTCTTTGGTGACCTCTTGCTATAGCTCCTGCTGATATTGAAAACTTCTTACCTATTGGCAGTCTAGCTCTTACTTCTGCAGAATTAAAGTTAAGGTTTATTTTATCTACTTGTCTTGATTGAACTTTTACTATATGGTATTTACCTGTATGCTTAAGAAAGAAGTTATGATTAGTAAAATCTTCTCCTCTCCATCTTTCTTTTTCAAAGTGGAATTGATACTCTAGTCCTATAACTGCTGAGGAAGGAGCTGAAAATGTCAATTGTGATTCAGTACCGTCATAGAAGTTTTTAGGTTTTCTTTCGTATCCAAACCTTGCTAGTTTTCTAATACCAAAACCGTATCTAAAATCGTATGGATAGATTGGGGTGTTGTCTACTACATCTGGTATAGAGTAAATGCTTCCGTCAGGATTAGTTCTTAGAAAGTAAGTTGGTTCTGCTGCTTCAATGGAATTTGAGATATCACCAGCTGCATATACTGTACCGTATTTAAGAAAGTCTTTATATACAGAGGTAAAGAAAGAATCTTTATCCTGTGCTAATGCACTACTGGTGATCAGTAATGAAAGAATTAATAGTATGTGTTTCATATTATATAGTATTGTATTATTATACGTATATAAATAGTAAAGGTAAAACAAAAAAGAGACCTTTTCAGGCCTCTCTTTTCTTCAGTCGTAAATGTCTTCTTGTATACCTGAGTAGTTACTCCAACGCTTTGCCTTTTTTGGGCTGGAATTCGGAGTTGACGTGTCCACAGGCTTTGCAGCTGAAGACGGGGATTGGTATGTATGAAGCTTCGGCTTGGCCAGTGAGGATACCTGAGACCTTTCTGATTGTAAGGGCTTGTTCGAAGTATATTCCTCCACATTCTTCACATAGGACCGGAACAGTTTGATTAATGTCCACATTGATGTTATTCTGCATAAAATTAGTTATTTTTTAGCCTTAGGTTTTCTACCTCTACGAGGTTTTCCTTGAGCTGCTTCTTTAATGTCCTTGACCTGTGCTGCTGCTTCTTTTAATTCTGCTGCAACGTCGCCAATCTCCTCTTTCACTCGCCTAGCACGTCTCTTGACTTCCTTAGCTGTGTCTTGTACTTTCTTAGCACTATCTTCAACTACATCGGGGATATAATCACCATCGCGGTCTCCTATAATACCTTTTTTCTGGAGTACGATTACAACGGCTGCTGCAATAAGTATAACTCCTAAGATAATTAAAATTGTGTTCATTTCTTTCTAGATTAATTAATGTTAATTTATATATAAATAGCTCTTTTACTTTAAAGATACGTAGCTGAGCTTCTTCTTGTATCTTTTCTCTAAGTTACGTACAATAGTAGATATCTTCTCCGCTTTACTATTCACCACATCTTCTTCCGCTTGTCTACGGGTAATGCCATACCTGCCAGTAATTGCACTAAAGAGTGAGTCTAGTTTAGTTTGTTCGTCCTTTATATAGTCTGCTTTAAGCCTCTTACGTCTTGCTAGGTTAACTGCTTGATCTTCTAAGAATCGGCCTTGATCAGGGTGCAGTTCTAGATAACGTTTACGTAGCTTATGCTCAACTAAGTCTATTTCAAATTTAAAAGGACTAATATCAAAATCTCCATTATCGGCTCTTTGCGATAAAGATGCTCTGCTACTCAACGGCTTAGTTTTTGTAGTATAGCTTCTCCACCACATAAACCTATCGTAGGGTTTAGTATAGTAGTTCTTCTTGAAGAATTTAGACAGCCATTCTTCACTTCTTTGCGGCTGATAAGGGCATTGGTCAAATTTATCGTACTCTATTACATCGCTCATATACCTTAATATACGAAAGTTTATTTAAGTAAGCAACTATATGAAAGATTCTTTTAAGATAAATTTTTGGTAATCTTTAAATACTCTAACAGAAGCTTTATTCCAAGGTTCAATTATAGCATATAAATACTCATAATTTTCACAGCAGTATTTCATTACATAACTACCAAAGTCCATTGCTGCATCAGCAGGGAGTTTTTGATCTAAACATTTATACATTCCTCCTATATAGATACTATTAGGTTTAGGTAATGGTTTAGTATCAATCCAATCATGAGTAAATTCTGAGTTAAGCCAAAACCAACCACTTAACTCGCCTTTATAGTACTGATACATTACAAATGAACCGTTCTGGAATCTTTCTTTAACTGTTTCTATTGTAGGTCTAGTTGTCCAGAGAGGAAGTGAATCTTTAATGCTTTTTATTATATGGGCATTAGGAGCTTCTTCATTGTACTTAGAAACTCTATAAATATATTCACTATTATAATTGTAACTCTCAGCTATTACAATACCTTCTTTTGTAGGCATTTCATATTCTAAATAAGACATTTTTTCGTATTTTCAAATTGAATTATATCTTTTGCTTTCTTCTGTACGTGCTTATCAAATTTCCATACTCCGTAATAATGGTCGTATTGTGCTTTACTCTTAGTGTATCCTACATTAATATTATGATTCATAACAATACATCCAAAAAGGTATTGACATATTACTATAGAAGGGATATATTTAGAGGTTACTAATTTTTCCTTTGGTTCTATTATTTCCAAAAAATATTTTCTAAAAGCTAGGTAATTGTTTATACATAAGTCTTTAGTTTTTTGGTTATTAAATTTTATTATACCAACATTACAAGCTAATGCTCCATCATGTACATATTCTTTTATAGTATCTCCTATAGGATATTTTTTAAATATATTAAGCAAATAAATATAACCAATGTACATAGCTCTTTTAGCATTTAAAGCATTTGCTCTTGTTTCTGGGTATTCAAATATAACGTCTTTGTCTCTGTATTCATCAAAAGGTAATTTAGATTTTAAAATTAAGTCTCCATCAATAGTAGCGCAATTAAGATCTTCTCTTTGATGAATGTAAATTTTTAAATCATCTGTAAGTACAAACTCTTCTTTTTCTACATTGAAAGAATTATCGTAATGTCCTTTGAGATATTTTAATGTATAGTCGCAACCGTATAGCTTTATACCGTAGCCTAATTTCTTAGCCCTGATCATAGAAGCTTTGTAAAGCTGCAATACAGGATTAGGGTCTTTATACCCACCCTCCATTTTAGTAGTAAAGCTCCATATTAGTATCATATCATTGACCGTTTACCGTTGCGTAATCTTCTTGCTGGGTTTAATTCTGCTTTTGCTTTAGAAGTAAACTCTAATCCCATTTCTGAGAATTCATTTTTAGTATCTCCGTAAAATAAAGCTTCATAAGATGTAATAGGTACGTTAACAGATCTAGATAATTTTACTAGTATCTCTTTAAGACCCTTTAGTTCTTCTGTGTGTACTTCTGGTGAAGTAGTATAATCCTTATCTTCATAAGGTACCATTATTTCAATTCCGTTCTCATTGCAATATTTCAATCTAGCATAAGCAATAAGGTGGTCATTAAAATCGAACCTGTCTATTAAAAGAGTTTTATCAAATAAGGATACTAACCTTTTCCAAAATCTAGCTCTCTTAATATCAGAAGTACAATCTAATGGGTACTGTTCTACAGTTAGCTTTATGTTATTATCTTTTTCTAATAAGTCTTCAATCATACTGATAGCATCGTTGCTATGCTCGAACCTATTATAGAATGGTTCACTAACGTATTTATCTGACACTGCTTTTATAAGGCTTGTTGTACCGGATCTAGGTACTCCTATAACTAATAATTTCATAATATTCTTTTTGGAATGAGAGTTGACATAAACTCTTTAGCTATAAAAAGATGTCCTTTTACATTAGGGTGTAAGTCTTCTTCTGATATGTTAAGCTTATTACTGTATATTATATCAACCCAACCAACTTTACCTTCATTAGATAGAGGTGTCCATAAATTTGTAGAAATAGTAGATGGTGATTCAGATACATTATCATTAAACCTTGAATCGTTGTCTGTATTGTTTAACGCTGTAAGGTTCCATAGTATAACTTTAGCTCCTATATTTTTATCTATAAAGTTAACTAAGTTAATTATATTATTTATACATCTATCAGTTTCTACAATTTCCGGAAGGTACTGTGTATCGTAATACCACTGAATGCTTTTCTGTTCTTTAAATGTAAGTTTCTGCTTATTACTGTCATCTACAGACAAAAAGAAATCTTGGTCGTTAAACCAAGACTTCCTGCTGTTTGCTCCTATCGGCAATCTTCCTTGACCTGATAGGTTAATAATTATAATGTCATTGCTTGTGATTGACGGTAACTGTTCTATTATCGTATGAAGAATGTATAGATTAGTAGCTCCTGCTTTTGCAACGTTAAGTAACGGTTTGTTTAAAGTTCTTTCAATAATAGAAAACCATTGATTTTGGTGGTGATCCTTAATGATAGCAGAGAACGAGTCTCCAAAAACTTTTAACATAACATTTACAATAAAATTAGTACTCCTTTATGAACTGTGCTTTACTACGATCTGGCTTAGCAATGCTTCAACCGTATTACGGATTGTCAATTGCTCTGCTTCAGTAGCAGGTACAAATGTTCTAATGTCATTAGTATCTTTTCTTTTATATACTAGTGCTTCTACTTGTTCTTTAGTTAATGCCATATTATTCTATTTGTTAATTATAGGTCTTGTAAAAAATCTCTTAAAATATCTCACTTTTGTTAAATTCTAAATAAATCCTTTTCTGTTGTGAGTTACGAATGCAAAAGATTGATCTCCAACCAATAAGTTATCTACTGACTCTACATCTGCTGTAAAGAAGCTACCTGTTGCTACAGATAACTGTAACATTTCAGCTTTTACAATAGGGATTTTAGATCCATCTAGAGCTATAAGTGAGTGATGATCTTGATTGATTTCAAATACAGGTGTATACCTAGTTACTCCAACTTCAGTAGATTCATAATTGTGGGCTAATACTGCTGTACTACCTCCAATGTAGAAATCTGTATCTGCTGTTTCTATTCTATACAATTCACCGCTAAGGTTTTTATTAGTATATACTGCAGTTTGTACTACTGAAGATGTAACTGCTGTTCCTTCTGGCCATTGAGAACCTGTCATATTCCATGATAAGTAAACATCTGGTATATCTGTATCAGGTAAACCTGGCACATAAAAGGTTTTAAGGGTCTGTCCAACTTTAACGTCGTGAATACCTACTGCTTCTTCTGCTGCAGATGCTGAAGTATATGTTTCGTTTTCAAACATTCCGTCTTTAACATCTTTTGTTTTCCATGTAGAAGTAGAATACTCCATTCTGTGTTTAAGTCCAAACTTCCAGTTAGATGTTCCATCCCAGTCTAGTCCAGCTGCTGAAGGTATATCAAATGTAGCTTGTGTAGTAATGGTACCTAAATCTATATAATTTAATCCACCACCATATGCGATTCCGTAGTTTCTATAAGACTTCATTATACCTGCTGCAATATCATCAGCATGTGTTTCGTAGCTAGTCATATAATAACTACCTGTTAATTCACTTTTTGCTGTATCCCAGTCTCCTACTTTTCCAAATTCAATAGGTCCGAATACATCCATCTTAGGTTTGTAAACTACATCTGGAATATTAGCTGCATTTGAAGAACTTACTAACGTAGATGTTACAATTCCTTCGTCTACTGAGTAGAACGGTACGGCTAATGAACCAGATCCATTCTCTTCAAAAAGAGCTAAAGGATTGATTGCTGACGCTGCATAGTAAGAATCTAAGATTGCATTCTCATCATATGCTAAACGTAAAATAAATTTGTTTGCTGCATCTTCTACTGCTGTAGGAAATGAATTGTGTAGAGCTTCGTTTTGTAAAGTTATAGTTGTTATACCTGAACATCCTGCTGCTACTTTGCTTTTTATATCTTGTACAGCTGCTAAGTGAAGTTCTGCTTTGTATATAATATGTAATGTATTAAAGCCTGCATCTGCATTTAAGAAGCTTACTAAAGCTTGCCAATCTGCATCATGTCTTAAGAAGTTACCGTATAACACGGTATCAGTGTTCATTTCAAGAAATTTTAAGTCGCCATTTCTATCTTTGACAAAATCGTTTGATATTAGTGTTCCTTTCATAATTTGTTTTATTGTAAATCTACGTTATTAATAAATATCACGTTTTAACCAATTCCATTGTCAATTTAGCAGTTCATCACAAGCAACTTGTAAACCCAGTAGTAAGGAGGCTCCTCCAAACATTTTTTGTACCTCCGTGGCACGAATTTGCACTGCTGCTAATTTATTTTGTTTAGCTGCTTCGGCTAATAATCCCATAATCTTATCATCACGGTCTTTCAGGGGTATCCTCTTAGGATCTATCTTCCCTTGCTCTACTAGTTCCTGATATTTTTTTATTGAATCTGACATAACATTTATTTTTAATTAACTCGGTTAATATATAGATTAATAAGCCCGTAGGATTATTTGATATTTTTAGTCTAGTGCTTACTCTTAATGCCTTCATTAGTCTTCATCCTGCCAATTATTACGCTTATGCTTTAGCTTACGCTTGTAAAGACTTTCGTCCCCGTGGCTTTTTTGAATCATCTTTCGTCTTATCAACTGGCTCAACTCTCGTTGCCCGTACTGCTCGTCCCCGACCAGGTTTTTCTTCTTCTTTTTCATTCCAACTATCTTCGAAATAAATAAATTGCGGTTCCATACTTGTATAAATATAAGAACCTTTTGGTTCCGATGCAACTAAAGCACCATGTTTAATGTAATTAATATATGCCCATATTTGAGCTATAAGTAGTAAAAACACGCCCCCCAATGAAGGAGGGGTGAATTTAATTCGCGCGTGTCGACTTCGTCGACGAGAGAGTAATGCTCCCCCGCCGCCTCCATCTTACTTGCTTTCCGAAACAGATGCTGCCCTGTAGTCAGTGATTAATTTCTTAATCTCTCCTGCTGCTTTTCTTGCTCTCTGTTGCGATGCCTTAGTAGAACCACTGTTCTCTTCAGCTAATGTATTGAAGTGACCTTCAATAACTTCGAATAATTCTTGCTTACTTGCCATAATTAATTTGATTTAGTGTTTTGACATACGGGTATTGCTACCATCTTATGTCGGTTATTAAAATTAAAACTATAAAAGATTTTTAAGACTTCTTTTTGTCTTTTGTTTAGCTTACGTTTATCTCCGCCAAAAGTCATTGCCCATTCTAATTCATCATATGTAGCACCTATTTGGTCTTCGTCTGTTCTACCGTCTTCCCATAAGCCATCTGTAGGCTGAGCGTTGATGATTTCTAAGAGAATACCTAATTCACAAGCTGCTTCCTTTACTTCTGATTTCATTAGATCAGCAATTGGACTAATATCAACTCCTCCATCACCGTATTTGGTGAAGAATCCAATACCAAAGTCCTCTACCTTATTACCGGTACCAACTACTAAGGCGTTAACCTTAGCAGCGGTGTGGTAAAGAGTCATCATTCTTAGCCTAGCAGCAGAGTTTGCCGATGCTAAAGCGTCCGGTTCCATGAATAGTCCTTCAAAGCTTTTAAATGTATCCGTTAAATCAAATTCTAACGGTGTTACATTCTCATACTTATTGTCTAACCATTCCATATGATCGTCTGCTAAATCCGACGTACCATTAATTGGAAGAGAAACTACATAGGTTGGTATACCTGTCTCAGCACATAGCGTTGATGTTACTGCTGAATCTATTCCTCCTGAGATTCCAATTACGAAGCCTTTATCTTGAGCACCTTTGCTATACTCCTTTAGCCAATTTATGATGAATTTATATTTCATATTATCCCATTAACATTGCTGGATCGATTCCTCCTGGCATACCTGCTGGTTCACCGTCTTTTGGTGGATCGATTGATACAACTGCTTCCGTCGTTAACATTGTAGCTGCAACTGATGCTGCATTTTCTAATGCTAATCGTGTAACTTTAGTAGGGTCAATAATACCTGCTTTTAACATATCAGTATACTCTTCGAATCTACTATTATAACCGTACCATTGGTTCTTCTTACCTTCTACTACTTCTTTGATCTCTGCAACTTTCTCTGGTTCTACGCCTGCATTCCATAAGATCTGAGTAAATGGTGTTGTAAGTGCTTCGGTTAGAATATCTAATCCTATCAATTCACTCACAGTAAGGTCTTTAAACTTTCCTTTTCCTCGTTGCTTAGTTAAGTCTAAAGCAGAGTTCAATAAAGCGATTCCACCTCCAGGTAGTATACCTTCTTCTAATGCTGCTTTTGTAGCATGTAAAGCATCGTCTACTCTATCTTTCTTCTCCTTCATTTCGATTTCAGTATGACCTCCTACGTGAACTACTGCTACTCCTCCGATAAACTTAGCTAATCTAGCTTGTAAGTTTTCAATTTCGAATGGTGAATTTGCTTCATCAATTTGAGTTTTAATCTCTTCAACTCTTGCTGTAATAGCTGCATCTTCTCCTTTAGCATCAATAATCGTAGTAATATCTTTACTAACTGTAACCTTTCCGGCTTTACCTAACCATTTAGGATCAAATCTATCTAATCGCATTCCTTTTTCACTAGAGATTACTTGTGCTCCAGTCATAATAGCAATATCTTCTAAGATAGCTTTCTTACGATCACCAAAATCAGGGGCTTTAACAGCTACTGCTGGTAATATACCTCTCATCTTGTTTACTACTAAGGTAGACAGTGCCTCTCCATCAAGATCATCTGCAATTAGTAATAGTGATTTGTTCTGTACTTGTACTGCTTCTAAGACGGGTAATAACTCTTTAATACTACTCAACCTCTTATCTACAATTAGTACATACGGTGATTGAAGAACAGCTGTCATTGATGGATTGTCTGTTACGAAGTATGGAGACTTATAACCACGATTAAATTGCATTCCTTCTACTGTTTCTAGATAGGTTTCTCCAGTTTTAGATTCTTCGATTGTAACAACTCCATCACGGCCAACTTTTTCCATTGATGTTGCAATTAACTCACCAACTTCTTTATCGCTATTCGCTGATATAGTAGCTACTTGTTTTAACTGCTCTTCATCCGTAATATCTTTAGATAGATTTTCTAAATACTCTACAATTACTTTTGTACCTTTTAGAATACCTCTCTGTACTTCAACTGCATTATAGTCTCCGATAGTACCTAGTCCTTTATTATAAAGCTCTCTAGCTAATAATGTTGACGTAGTTGTACCATCTCCAGCTTGTTCTGCAGTTTTAATAGATGCTTGCTTAACTAGCTGAGCTCCTATATTTTCTAACTTATCTTCTAAGTCTATTGATTTAGCTACTGTAACTCCATCTTTAGTAGACTGTGGGTTACCCATTGCACTTTCAATAATAACATTACGTCCTGATGGTCCTAATGTGCTTATAACTGCTTGAGCTAACTTCTCAATTCCATCGCTAAGACCTTGTCTTGCTGCATGGTTAAATGTAATACTTTTACTCATTGTCTTCTTTTTCTTTTACAACCGCTAGTATTTCTCTATCTTGAGCTAAATAGTATTCTTCTCCTTCAAAGTCAATACGTAAAGTACCAATTTTAGGAACCAATACCACATCGCCTGCTTTACATGAACGTACTGTGATTAATTTACTTGGATCTAATTCGGACTGACGTCCAGGACCTACTGCTAGTACAGTGCCCATTTCCGGTTTTTCTTTTCCTAAATCTGGAATTACTAAGTTTCCATACATTTGTTCGCCTTCATCTATAGGCTTGATAAGAATCCGATCATTAGTCGGAGATAACTGTTTTGTCATATAACTTTATTTGTTAATTATTAATATACGATTAATTTATAAAAGAAACAACCCTAGAGCGGGTTAATTTAGCTAATTTTCAAAGTTTTTGATTCTTTTCCTTTAGCATACGGTATTGTAACTTGCAATAAGCCATTTATAAACTCAGCTTTTGCTTTTTGTAGATCAAATCTACTGTCTATCTTCCAACCTAAGTTAAATGATCGTTTGGCTATACCTTTATGTATATAGTCAGTTGCTTCACCTTCTAAGGTTGGTTTGTTGTAATTGATTTTAATAATATTACCCTCAATTAAGATTTCGATATCTTCTTTTGGAATTCCGGTACAGGCTATATCTAAGCCAAGGCCGTTTTCTAATTCGTAAATATCTACTGGGTGGGGTAATTTTGACTCTTCTAACGTTTGGTAGTTGTGAGTCTTTTGCAAAAAATTGCGGACTAAAATGTCGAACGGATTACGTTCTTGAAAAATGTTACTCATAATGATATAAAATTGTGGAGTCCTAAGATCTCCGGTTAATAAAAATAAAAATTGCTCTAGGGTCGATCTTTATTCTTTAAATAAATAGGTTTAATTTAAGTTTAATGCCCTTCACTCCAGTTATTAGCGATTTCAGGAGGTGCTTTTAAAGTAACTCCAGGTAGTACTGTAGTATCTTCCATAATCTGTTGAACATGAGGAGCAAACATTGCAGCATCCTTTTCAGATACGTTAATAATCAATTGATCATGAACCTGAGCTTGAACAATAGCATCTATGCCTAGTTCTTTTGCTTTACGGTTAATCATTACAGCAGCTCTATTTACTACGGCAGCTGCTAGTGACTGCAATTGAAAGTTAAGACAGTTATTAAGTCCGTTACGGTAATCTCTATAAGCTTGCATAACAGCTTCTTTACCGTATTGAGGAGTAATACTTTGTCTGAATCTCCAATCCATCATTTGATCTCCGTACTTGCCAAAGATCTTTTTCACTTTAGGTAAGTGCCTAACTCTACCAACATAGTTTTTAATATAACCATGATCTTTAACTTGAGTTCTAGAATCTAACCTCCATTGCTTAAGTTGAGGAAATCCATCTAGATAACCTTTTACTAATCCTTCAGCAGACTTTTGATCAATACCTAAAGTCATTTTAAGAGCATAAGCTTCCATACCGTATGCAATACCTAATGAATAAGCTTTAGCTTTATTACGAGCAGGCCCATCTAACTTCTTTAAGTAGTTATCTGCTTTCTTATCTGCAGATACTCCGTTAGGAAAACGAGATTTCTGATCGTCTAACTTCTCAGTTTTAATAGCTACAGTAGAGTAGAAGTCCCATCCTTTATTAAAGATCTCTTGAAGAGCAGTATCACCAGTAACAGAAGCAAAGCAATGAGGCTCTAGAGATTCGTAATCGGCATCGATTACTTTTCTACCTTTACCTGCAATCATAAATTCTCTAACTATATTAGTATACTTAACGATAATAGGAGCATCCTCACCTTCTTCTTTAGGTTTAGGAAGCTGCTGAGCATCAGAACCATATCTACCGGATACAGTACCGTTCTGCTTATAGTAGAAGTAGTATCTACCGTCCTCTTGACGATCTCTAAAACGATCTACATAAGTAGATTTAATCTTAAGAAGCTTATTGTATACACGTAAATTTTCAGCCCAAGAATAAGTCTTCGCTAAATCTTCTATCATATCCATATCGAATTGAGCTCTACCGCTTTTAGTCTGACCAGCAGCTTTTAGAGGTTTAATGCCCATATACCCAAATACTATTTCACCTAAATGCTTTTTAGATTGAATATTTAAGTATTCACCGTCGTTAGACTCTTTCCACATAGCCATAGATATTCTAGCTTGCTCTACTTCTTCGATAAGATCTACGTTACCAGTCATTAAGAACTCTTTTACTTTTTCTTCTTTATCGTTAGACGGTTCATAAGCTTCTATATTCTTCTGAGTAAGAGAGTACTTGCCAGTCTTTTCAGATTTCGGTAAAGGTATAGAGTAACGAGTAACTAGGTTCTGAGCCCAATTACCTTTATGGGATACGGGATATTGATCTAATGCAGTAGCTACTATCCAACTCTTAGTTTCATCTAAAGCTAATAAAGACTTCATTACGATCTCTTTATTATTAATCAAATCTGCTGCAATAGCAGTATAAGTAGATTCTATTAAGTCCATATCTAAATCAACTCCTTCAGCTTCCATAGGTACAGTAACTTCTCTGTAGATAGGCATTACCTCATCCTCAAAGAAGAACTTCTCTAGTCCTTCCTCTTTAAGTTTCTTTAAATATAAATTACATATACGTAAAGTTAAATCCGTATCTGCCGATGCATACTTACTAAGTATATCTAAATCAGCTTTAAAGATTTCATAGAGTAGTTTAGTAGTAGAACCACCATTCTTCTTAATAGACTCTTTAAGCTCTAATTGCTCTTGGTTAGCAGCTTCCTGAACATCTAATCCTAACTCTTTTTGATTCATTATAGCAATAGACTTTAATCCAAAAGGATTACCAAATCCAAAAGCTCCTTCTTCGTATACCGTATGAACTAATAGTCCAGTATCGACATATATATCTTCTATCAAATCTACTCCGAAGTAGTTCTTAATAAACTGAACATCAAAGGAAGCATTATGGAAGACTAGTTTCTTACCTTTAAGTAACTTAAGTAAATTCCTAGATAATAGTTCAGTAGAAGTACCGTCAATCTCTTGCAGCACTAATTCATCTTTCTCATAATCAAAAACTAAGGTTGGTAGATAAAAACCTACTCCTTCATCTCCAGATACAGACCATCCGATGATCTTATTCTTTCTAGGGTTTAAACCAGTAGTCTCAGTATCGACTGCTATTACGTCAGAGTCAATAATGTGTTGATGTAGTAGTTCAAGAGTTTCTTTATCTTGAACCGTGTAATACTTTTTTTCTAATTGCATATATATAACCGTTTTATTTATTTAATAATATACGAAAAATTATTCAGAATAAAAAATTCTTGAACAGCTTTTTTTCCGTCTTTTATATTTAACTTGTCTTGGTACATTTTTTCTATTGTATCCAATCTTGGAGTATAATCTACTTCTATATCATCGTCCATTTGCGTAATTTTATCATCAAATGCTCTAGTATAAATTTCAAATTCTCCTCCAAACTCTTTTAAGAATTCATGCATTGCTGGAGCTAGCCATCCTGTATTGGCTCCTGATCCTTGTAAGTAGTTTCTTCCTATTCTCTGGTAAAGTTTCTGTGTACATCCTATTTTAAAATGTTGCTGTTTTCCGTCAGGAGCTTTATACACAAGGTCATAAATTGCTCTTTGCATAGGAAAGTCTGTTGGGACCATAGTAATATGATCTTTAGTATCTCTTCTGACTTTTAGTTTAAGGAAATACTTGTATCTATTTACTTCTGTAATATGCTCTGTTAGAGCTCTTTTGCTTTGTTCTAGTTCTCTCGGCAAAACAAATGAGTCTAGGTACTCAAAATTCTTTGGAATCATTATAACCTTTTTAATTATTAATATACCTTAAGATACGAAATATTCTACAACTTACCAACTAATTCTTCAGGTAAATCTTCATCTTTTATCTTAATATTATTTTCTTTTTCTATCTGAATCAGACACATACGTTTCATATTAATGTCTCCTGTAGAATATGCCCAAATAATAGAAGCTTTAAGTCCTTCTATTTTATTGCCAAAACTTGAACAGCTTTTTTCTAGAAGCTCTTTCTCGTTTTCAGATACTTCAAAAGTAATATCATTGTTAGTAGCCCAATTGAGCAGTCCCATAAAATCATTAGAGTCATAGTACTCTTTTATTTCATTGAAATCTTCCAATGAGCCTCCTTTATCCGGATGAGCTTTAATTGATACTTTTCGGTATAATTTTTTTAGCTTCTCTGGTTTCTCTTTCTTTTTAGCTATATTGTCTCCAGGAGGAGTATCTCTCATCTCTCCTGTGTCTTTATTTACCCAATATTCTTTTTTTACTTTATCAAAATACTTACCAAAAGTTGACTCCCATATTTTCTCATATTCTTTAAACTCCTCTTGAGTTTCTTCAAACTCTAGTTTTAAAAATTGGTACTTATGAGAGTACTTCTTTATGAATTTTGACATTAATATTCTCCGTATAAGTCGAATACCTTAGCTTCCGGAACTTCTTCTTCTACTATAAATTCTTTAATTGCAAATAGTTTTCCGTTTAATGGCTCTAACCTATAATGTCCTTTAAATTTAGTTTTTCGTAAGTACTGAGTTAATGCTTCTACTAGACCTTCAACAACTGTCTCTTTATCTATTACTAGTTCCCAGTTATCTCCAGGAGGAACACGAACTGCAATTAGTTCGTATTCTTCTTCGATCTTTGTTTTGTTATCTTCAGCCATTATTGTCTTAATGTTTTCTTAATTCTATAGTCTCTTGAAGTAAAGAATTCAGGTATTAAAGATGAATGGCTAGCTCTAACAGGGTTAATATCTAAACCTCCTCTACGAGTATACAGACAAGATACCATTAACTGTTCTGGTTCGTATGCGTCTGATAGATGCTTATATACCATTTCGCAAATCTCTTCATGAAAATGACTTACTGTACGGTGAGAAACTATATACTTAGCTAGTGAATCAGCAGATGGTAATTTCTTACCTACCATTTTAATAAATACATCTCCCCAATCAGGTTGATTAGTAACTCTACAATTAGATCTAAGTAAGTTAGATTTTAATTTAACCTCTTTAGCTACATCTGATGTATCTTCTACTGCTAATTGAGTAGCATCAGATTGAAACGATGTAAAGTCAATTTGATCTAAATCTACTAATCCTCCTAAGTCTTCGTAACCTTCAAAAGATAGTTCTAATCCTTCTTCTTCACTTGCAAAGAAAGTAACAATTGTATTAGTTTCTAAAAGTTCATCTAAGTCTCTTTTAACAGTAGCTTCTATTCCAGTAATACAGTCCATAGCATTATCAGCTATTCTAGTCATATTGAAAGAATTCAAATATAACTTAATAGATTTAGACTCTACGTGAAATTCAGAATCAGAAGGGCATGTAATTTTAAGGAGTCCTGCTACTGGTTGACCTTTAGTCGTAATAGCAGATACTTCATAACAGTTCCATGTATCAACTCCTACAAAACTATCTGATGTTAGGTCGTAGCCTTCTCTATTTAAGTATCTAGGGATTTTAACTAATAGCTCTCTATTATACTGGTCAGAGTATCCATCTCCACCAACTTTACCTAAGTGCTTTCCAGCAATTGCTACTACTTCGTCGTAATTTTTTACTTTTTCCATTTTATTTATTTTATTATATAATCTATCCACTTTGTTCCTTTAGTATCTATATTAGGAAATTCAAATACTCTTACAATAGCGTGTTTATCATCACCAATTGTAATTGTCTTTCTAAACCCTGAGGGTATAGTTGCACCAGTCGGTAAAACTACTTCTTCTCCTTCAAATAATACGTCTACTCTTACTTTAACATCTTCGTTAAAGAAGTTTGCTGCTGATCTTTCAAAAGCCTCTAATTTACTCCATTGACCTCTATTTAACCCTTGATGCTGTAAAGCTGAATTAAGGTAAGAGAACGTTTTATACAGCATACCGGTATTACAGCTAAATGATGCTGCTGGTGCTAAATGACCTTTATCCCATATATTGTCTTTATAGTCTTCATCATCTGAGGTTACAATCATGTCTGGTTCCCAGAATTCCATACCTACTCTTGAAGCATTTCCATTAGAACAGAGTACTGTATATTCTACCCATAATGGTTGCTGTCTCTGTTGATCGTACTCTACTGTGAATATATCGGTTACTATAACTTGTGCGTTTGCAGTAGTTGAAGAAATGATAAAAGCAAAAGCCAATAACATCATCCAAAACAATTCTACTTTATCTAATTTTTTCATACTATTTTATAAATTTTAATATTTGCTCTACTCTTTGCATAGGAGAACCTGTTATCGTCAAATAAGGTTGACGTACACCTTCTAATACTGCTTTAAACTCTTCATCAATATCTGTTCTCCACTTTTCATTTACACTTCTTACTCCATCATCTACTGATTCAAATTCAATAGGGAAGTAAACATAGTGAGTATATTCTCCTTTTACTCTATTCCAAGTATCATTTATATAGTTATATGTCTTAATAGATAATTCATCCATAAACTTAGAATATACGAGTAAATCCATATAACACCTATCTAAGACTAGGTTATAAGGTTGAAGTAAAGCCTCTAAATGAAAACTACTAATAGCTAACTGAGTAGCATCAGTACCTTTCTCATTAATAGGAAATCCGTAACTACCTACAGTTCTAGTAGATTCATTTACGAATTCATATTTAGGTAATTTATTTTTAAGTAATTCATAAACAGTAGTCTTACCTGTACTACTAGCTCCTACTAATGCAATTCTCTTTATCATATAACCTCTTTATTTACTTAAAGATACGAATTATTTCTCTAATAACCTACTACACACCTGCTTTTCTTAAAAAATGAATCCATAAGTATTCAGATCTCTGCTGTAATGCTTTAAACATTTCGTCCTTAGTAATACGCCAAGCATTAAATCTTTCCTCTGATATTATTTTACCTTCATCTACTCCTGCAGTTACCTTATGTAATACACATCCCATAACATCATGTTTAGCTTCATAAGCTCTAATTTGAGGGTCTTTACCTTTTAATTCTGGGTACTCAGTAATAAGGCCTGGATGACCGTTATAAATTCCATGCTTTTCGCATATTGATGGAGGAACTACTCTTAACCATCCGTGTAAAGTAATTAAACTATCTGGAAAGTATACAAGTAGGTCTTCATACTCTTCTAAGGTAGGTTTATTACTCATAGTGAAATAACCTTTCTTTTCTATTCTAGAATCTATTGTTCTAAGGTGTTCAGGTCTATCATTAGTAATTATCCTATCAGGCCAGCGTCCTAAGCTTTCCGCTAAGTTAGCTATTTCAGAACCTGTTTGACTAAAAAACGCTATCCAAGTATTTGATTCACTCATTTAATGTTGTTGATTTAATTCTAATATTTTCTATCTGTATAGGTTTTATACCTCTAAGTTTAAAACTCAAACCTAATGCAAGACCTGGTCCATTACCTTTACCGCTAAAACTATTATCTTCAGATCCTATTTCAATCCATAGTTTTTCAGCTAAAGTTAAGTCTAAAACTATACCCTTAAGATACGAATTATAAGGCAGTATTCCAACTTGTTCTAGTACTGGTGTTACTTCAGTTGGGTCTACTCCTAAAGATTCCATATACTTTACTGCTTTGCTCCAGTATGCCTTTGTATACCAAGATCCTTTCCAACCACTTTGTACATAAAAATTATCGTCTGGTGGTATATGTGATGCTTTTACAGCATCTTTAAGTTTATCAGCGTCTGCATAAATAACTTGTTGTTTAATACATTGTGATATGAATATTGGCCAATAGTACTGTTCGAAATAATTAAAAACTCCTTTGTTTGTCGGAGCCATATTAAAGATATTATAACCCTCTACTTCTATGTGAACATCGGTTTGAAGATATATAGTTGACTTCTTATCAATATATTTTATATTATTTAAAAAATCTTTTCTATGTTCATCTCCTATTGCTATGATACAATAATTAGCCATTTGTAAACCATTTAAATTTTTGTATATTATTTTTAATAGTATCCAACTGCTCAATTGTGAGCTCTGAGTTAATTAGTTCATGAAGTTTCTGACGCTCTTTAGACCATAGTCCATCGGTTCCGTATGTAATTCCTTTAATTCCATGTACTACAGGATTTGAAGTATCTAATGAGTAGATCCAATCATAGTCAGAATGCTTATAAAAACTAAACTCTTGAGGAAGTCCACATCCTAATAAGTGATGAGGCTTATCTTTATTAATTACCCCGTCTTTAAGTAAGTCTCCTAGTAGCTTAACACGTCCTAGCATCCAACTAACGTACTTGTTAGCATGAGGAAAAGAATCGGTGTAATACGAATAATCAAAAGAGATAGCAATCATATCTACATTAGCTATTTCATCCATAGCTTTGTAACATTCTCTGATTTGCTTATAATTTTTACCTTGAACAACCCCTATACTTTTACCAGGGACATCACTATGGTTTTTAGTCCAATTTGCAGCTTGTTGCATAGTCTTATGAGCATCTTCTAAAGCATCCGGAATAATATACCAAGTAGGTCTTATTTCTTTAACCCAATATGCAAATTTATGTGCATCAAACGCTTCTTCTAATTCAAAGATAGAGTTATCTAAAATAACCTCTCTACCACTAGCTATTGCTTTCTTAAATTGTTCCAAATAAATTGGATCCTCTTCAAAGAGGTGCACTAAGGCATAATCGTAATCAGTTAAATACTGTACTTCATCAAAAATACTCTTCGGACTTTCGTGTGCTATTTTAATCATTTATTTCTGTTCTAAAACCTTTATCTAAATTAACCAATGACTTTTGTACCATATTTACTACCTCATCTAATTTTAAAGTAACTAAATCAATGGCTGCAGTTGCAGTATCAAGAGGTATATACTTTACTCCCTCTATCTCTTTTACATCTTTCAGTAGATCTATTTGCTTATCTTTACTCATTATATTCCTATTGATTCGTTTCTAAATTTAGCTAATTCATCATCAGAGAAGAATTGATGTAAGTCTGGTCTGAAGTAATTAGTTGCTTTCATTACTTTTCGGTCTCTAGATCGATAGACAATATACCGTCCTTCCTTAACCTTCTCAAAATGGCAGGCCTCACCTTGCTCCGTACTTCTTTGGCTGACGGCCTGTATGGCTTCTTCTTCAGTAGTACAAGCTTTTGACATATTGCTTGCTTGTACTTCTGCATATGCGGGCCGTATCTTATCCTTAAGGCCATGTAGCATAACACCGTTCCCAAGGGAAACATAAGTAATGTCGCACAAAGCGTCCAGAACTTCCACAATGTCTCCGTTTTCGCAAGCGACTCTATATTCTTCAAGTTCTTCGAGTATGAAGTCGTAAACGAATTGCCACTCTTTCTTAGCTGGTATAGTAGGTTCATAATTATTTGGTTTATTAAAAGTATCGTTAAAAATCTCTACTTCATCTACGAAAGGAACTGGGTTGATAGTAACCTTACCATCCGCCTCACTCCAGTTTCCAGCTTTTTCAGGAAATAATTTTAATTGCTCACTCATCTTAATATACTTTAATAATTCTAGATTCTGTTAAGCTAATAATTTTAAAGTTAGTCTCACTAAGCTCTTCTAACATTTTATATGTTTTAGCTTCAGCTTCTGTTCCTGTCATAGCATCTACTAAGTATACTTCTTTTACTTTTTGAATTCTACCATTATCGTTTTCTCTTTCAAACTGGGTAGTTACTTGCCAATAATTTGTCATATCTCTTTTATTTATTTAATTTATTAGTATTTTCTTTAGGCATTGTTAAACCTCCTATAAGGTTTATGTCATCTCTTTCGTCCTGTCTTTCATCTGGTTCGTTTGCTAAAAGCTCATTAGCCATTTCTATCCACTCCGGTAGGTCTACTTGTTCTTTATCTAAGACCTCTTGCATAGTTCCGATCCATTCATCTTCTCTTTTATAATCATCTTCTAATCGTACTATATCATCTTCTCCGAAGTAGGTACCAGTCTGTACTTCTATAAATCTTACTGGTTTATCTGTTTCATTCCAAGCTCTATGTTTAGCTCCTAATGGTATTTTAATAGATTCTCCTGCTTTTCTAAATACTTTCTCATCATCAAGTATAATAGTTAGTTCACCGTAGATAACAGTCCACTGCTCTTTACGTTTCGTGTGGTACTGGTAAGAGAGTCTTTGTCCGGGTTCAACTTCTATAATCTTAACTTTAGCTTCTGAGGTATCATGTAATACTTCATATGCACCCCAAGGTCTATATTCTAATGACGACATATGCTTGCTAATTCTATATTCTTATAAAACTCTGCTTTTGCAGAATCCTCATTTAAAAATGCTCCTGTTAACTTAGCAGTCTGCATTGAAGCTCCTTGATGCTTCACTCCTCTACAACTTACACAATTATGTGTTGCAGATATCATAACTGCTACTCCTAAATTACCTTCACATATCTTATTAACAGCATTATGAATAGCAACTGTTAATTGTTCTTGAATAGCACCTCTTCTTCCGAATTGCTCTACTATTCTATTTAATTTAGATAAGCCGACAACCTTCCCGGTCTCTGAAGCTATATAAGCTATGCTCACTTGTCCACCAATATTTTGGTGGTGGTGGGAGCACATAGACGTAACTGGAATATTAGATTCTTGTACGATTCCGTCGTAGCCGTCGCTAGGGAATGCCGTAATTCTGTCTAATGGCTCATATCGGCCCTTCCATAAATCGTTAACGTATGCTTTCGCTACTCTACGGGGAGTCTCAGAAGAGTTCGGATCATTTTTCCAATCCGTACCAAGAGCAGTCAAGAAGTCTCCAAATGCTTTTTCAGCATTATTAATGATAACTTCCTTCTCTTCTGATGTTAATCTAGCCTCAGGTCCGTCGGTTGCCTGCTTATCTGCTAGTTGAATGGATATACCGTTTGCATATCCAGCTTTTACTAATTCTGTTCCTTCTATAAACTTCTTTGCCATTTTCTCTTTACTTGTTTTGTAGTGGTGCTTCAACACTTATTAATACTTTAATATACGATTTTATTTTCATTTAACCAAATAATCTTGTATAGGATTTGAATTATCTTTTTCCCATGGATAAACTATCCACCCATAATCATCTGCTATTTCTTGTGCATAGTACTCTGGTTTTGCTACTGATGTTGTCTTATAGTGAAGAGTAGCAAATTTAGGGTTAAACATAGTACCTCTTAAATCAAAGATTGTTTTACCGCTATCTGCTATATCATCTATAATCAATAGCTTAGGATAGTGGTTACTTGTGTACTGCATATAAGGTACTTCAAACCTATGTGAGTACATTATTGCTAAAATGGTGCCTCCTCTTGGTATTCCAGTAACGTAGTCTATACTACCTTTACATTGTTCGTGTACTTTATCTAATAGTTCATAGACATCATCCCAAGTTAAGAATATTTTTTTTATTTCTCCCATGTTGTTGTTGTTGTCCATATCGTAGGATCTATTACGTAGTTAAGTTCTTTCTCAAAGTTTAATTCTCTTACTTTTTTGCCTAATTCTTGATCATTAGGTGTGTCGTGTATTATTTGTTTAAGGTTCATATTTTAATCCAAAAAATTTATAATTATTTATAACTGCTTCTTTTTCTCCGTCGGCGATTGCATCTTCTTCTGTTTCGTATATTGCGTCTACTGGGCATTCTGGTATACAGGCTCCACAATCAATACATTCGTCTGGGTTGATATAAAGGCTTTTGCCTATTAGTTGTGATTTGGTCATTTCTGCAACTTCTGCTCCTGCTCCTGTTATATCTATAGGACCATGTATACAGTCTACAGGGCAAACTGTTACGCAAGCTGTATCGCAGGTACTAATGCACGGACTTCCTATTATATAACTCATTATACTTCTCTTTGATCTTCAAATGCAATGATATGGGGTCTCCAAGTCATTCTATACCCATTATCTCTAACCCAATCAAACAATACAGGGTAAGACTTAAATAGAGATTCTCTTGAGTCTCCTGCAGGCATAAACCATACTTTATCTTGAGGTGCTTCTAAAGTATCTATACATTCCATTATTTCTTTTAATGCTGCTTTATCTTTACCATCCCATACCGGCTTTAAGTGGTAGTTAGAATGGTATGCAATACTTTTTTTCATTGCTTCATAATTAAGTCTAAACTTATTATGTTGTTTAATCATCCTTTCATCAGTAATCTTACCTTGTGGTGTTGCCACTCCAAGTACAGGTACCGAGTTAGAGAATTTGGGACTGATAGAAAGCAAATTGATAGGATAATCCGTAGGTAGAAAATGACTACCTTCGTTCTCCATAGTAATAAAAATATCTTTTTCATTAGCAAAATGTGTTAATTCATTAACTAGTTTTCCATGCATTGAAGGTGATCCTCCAGTAAGCATCATTTCTTTAATATGAGGATTCTTCTCATATGCTTTAATTATATCATTAAAGTTATATTGACCTTTATCTGGATGAATAGATGTATACCAGCTATCACACCAGCCTCCTTCTCCAAAATAACATCTATGAGTACATCCTGTAGTTCTAATCACTACCGTTGGATAACCTGCTCTACTACCTTCTGACTGTACCGCTGTATATATTTCTACAATCGGTAAATTTTTATCGTAATCTTCTACTCTACCTAGGGACATATATTGCTGAGTTTTTACCGTGTTCTCTAAATTCTACTTTTATAACTTTTACTCTACCTTCAGTTTCCGTTTCTATGAATGGAGCTAACTTTTCGTATATATACTGTGAGAACTTCTCTGCTCCTGTAGCAGGTACTACTCTAACCTGTGCTATACCTATTTGATTAAGCCTCATTGCTTCAGGTAGAAATGGATCGTCTTCTGCTATTAAGTAGGTATGGTCAAACATATGATCCATCCATACTTTTGGAGACATTCCATCTATTAAGGTCTTAGCTCTTTTCATTCCTCCGAAATCCCATACCCAGTTTCTTTCATCTAAATCTCCTTCAAACCATAGTTTAAAAGATACTCCATAACCGTGTAGAAATCTACAATGAGTAGTTTCGGCTTTCCATTGTCGAAAGACTGTACTGAATCCATCGAATACTTTTGTTGATTGATATTTTGCCATAATATAATTTAAACTAATTCTTCCCCAATTCCAACTAATTCAGCTAAAAATAATAAAATAAAGCCTAACTCAAATAATCCGAAGAATCCAAAAGCACATGCTCCTAGTCGAATTGCGGATTTAATAAAAGATATTTTTTGGTGTAAACTAGGATCGGGTATTTTTTGACCGTTGATCTCTAATGACGGTTTCATAACTACTTGCCCTCGATCGTCTCTGTAATAAAGATCATCGTTCAATTTCTCTTGTAACTTTTTCATTTCGTGTTTTTAAAGTGGTACTGTGACACTATCGCCTTATATTAATACAATATACGAAAAAAGGAGATAGTAACCAACTATCCCCCCTTAATCTTCTGTATTTTATTTTATAAAGCTGCTATAGATGCTGTAAATGCATTATAGCTTGGAGCTGCTGCAACTAAATTCTTTAAAGCTGTTATGCTTATATAATTAGCAGATAGTGCATAAGAGCCTGTAGCTGCGTTAAGAGCACTAACTGATGGTAAGCTAGTAGTTAAAGCGTATGAACCTGTGGCTGAGTTAAGAGCTGTTAGGTCTACGTTAGTTAATACTGTTGAACCTGATAATAGTAAAGATCCTGTAACGTTTAAAGTTGTTGCAACGTTTACTTTTTTATTGAATAGCCATCTCTTATTAGATCTAACATATCCATCTTTTCGTGCTTCAAGTACTACATCAGTTCCTCCTAATGACCCTGTTCCACCTCCTGTAAGTTGCATAGCAGGTTGTGTAGAGCCTGAGATAGCATACGAAGTTATAGAGATACCTGCATTTGGACCTGTCTTATCTGAAATGGTATAACCAGCGTAACGTTGTACTGATCCACTTTCTGTATCTAAGTAAGTCTGTACTCCAATTGAATTCCCTGGCTCTGCATAGGAGTTAATAGAAAAGTATCCTGAACCAGATATTGTCTGGTTACCTGTAAATGAATTACCTCCAGTTAAAGTAGCATGTGAACTAGTAGCTGCATTTAAAGCAGTTACATCTGGTATATTACTTGCTAAAGCATACGAGCTTGTAGTTGCATTTAAAGCAGTTACATCTGGTATATTACTTGCTAAAGCATACGAGCTTGTAGCTGAGTTTATACTACTAACTGCTGTAGCTACTTGTGCATCTGTAGCAAAGGTAGCATCTAATGACCCTGTAAATGTATTAAGTGCTGTTAGATCTGCGTTAGTTAATACTGTTGAACCTGATAATAATAGAGATCCTGTAACGTTTAGTACTCCTGTAACATTTACTTTCTTATTGAATATCCATCTCTTATTAGATCTAACGTATCCATCTTTTTGAGCCTGAAGAATTACTGTTGTACCTCCTAATGACCCTGTTCCCCCTCCTGTAAGTTGCATAGCAGGCTGTGTAGAGCCTGATATAACATATGAATTAATCGAAATACCTGCATTTGGACCTGTCTTATCTGAAATGGTGTAGCCAGCGTAACGTTGTGCTGATCCGCTTTCTGTATCTAAGTAGGTCTGTACTCCAATTGAATTTCCTGGCTCTGCATAGGAATTAATAGAGAAGTATCCAGATCCTGATATTGTTTGGTTTCCTGTAAATGAATTCCCTCCAGCTAAAGTAGCATGTGAACTAGTAGCTGCATTTAAAGCAACAACTGCATTTGCTAATTGTGCATCAGTCGCATATGTAGCATCTAATGAACCTGTAAATGAATGTAAATTTTGTATGTGGCTATTTGCTGTTGCAATATTAGAATCAATAGACCCTGTTTTTGTATTTAAAGAACTTACTGCTGTTGATACTTGAGCATCAGTCGCATATGTTGCATCCAGAGAAGCACTAAATTGATCTAGCTTCTGTATAGCTGCAGTTACGTTTGAATATCCTTCAATACCTAATGAACCGGTAACACTAAGGCTACCTGTAACTTTCAAAGCTCCAATAGATCCAGATACTAGTTTTCCTAGTCCATCTTGAAATTGAGCATTGTCAACTTGTACCAATCGCTGGTACGTCTTGTTTATCTTCTTGCTTGTGAAATTTGCCATGTATCTGAGTATATCTTATAAATAGCTAAAAGTTCTTATAATTAAATGGGTCTCTGTTTTTTAACTCACGAATCTTTTTCTTATACGCTCTTGACGCTTTCCATGTGGTATAGTATTCTTTTATTACTTTAAGTATTCTCATTTTTTCATTATTAAATAATTGTTAATAACAAGATAAGGGATATCACTATTAATGAACCTTGTTACAGCTTGTTCTGGTGTTCTAGTTATCGTCTGATCTTTAAGGTTAAACGATGTATTTAGTACAACACCATGTCCTGATACTCTTTTTAGTTCCTGTAGTAATAAATAGTACTTTTTGTTCCTTTGTTTAGTAACTGATTGAATCCTAGCTGTATTATCTATGTGAGTAGCAGAAGGAAATAAGTTTTTAGCAGTCTCTTTTACTTTAACTACTTGATTCATATAAGGGACAGCTTCATTAGCGTCAAAATACTTAAGTACATCCTCATTAAGAACTGATGGAGCAAAAGGTCTAAACCCTTCTCTCTTTTTTATTGTATAGTTTAACTTATCTCTCATTTTAGCATTTGTTGGGGAAGCTAGTATACTTCTATTACCTAATGCTCTAGCTCCAAATTCCATACGGCCTTGAAACCATGCTACAATATTCTGGTTGTTAATTAGTGAAGCTGTTCGTTTTAGTAAAACTTCATAATCTAGTTTTAAAAAAGAAACTTTCCCTACGTTGTCCTCTAGTACTCCCTGTATATACTCATCTGTATAATGGTTTCCTAAATAAGGTGTAATATTGGTATGTTTAGGTCCTAAATAAGCAACTAGACAAGCTCCTATAGCTGATCCAGCATCTGAAGGTGCAAAAGGTATGTGGATATTTTTAAAGTACTTATAAGCTTTATTATTTGCTACTCCATTATATGCACATCCTCCTCCTAAACATAAATTGTCAGAATTACATATTAGTTTAGCTCTTTCTACTAATTTTAAAAACTCTCTTTCGTAAATATTCTGTAAAGCGCAAGCTAAATCTTTATGTTCTTGAGTAACTGGTTCTTCCGGTAAACGAGGTGCTAACTGAAGTAATCCTGCAAGGTGTTTCGTGAACATTATATTATCTGAGTATTCCCAGGTAAAGTATCCTTGGTCTATTTCGAATTTATTAGAAGTTACATTAATAAATACTTGGTCTAATTTTTCATAGTATGTATTAGGATTTCCATACGGTGATAACCCCATTACTTTGTATTCTCCTTCATTTGGCTTAAACCCTAAAAAAGCTGTTATAGTTGAATATAACATTCCTAATGAATGTGGGAAGTCTATACTTAATTTCTTATCAATACCTTTTTCATCTCCTTTACTTATAGTAACAGTTTCAAATTCTCCAACTCCGTCTACTGTTAAAATTGCTGCGTCTTTATAAGGGGAAGTATAAAAAGAAAAAGCAGCGTGAGATAAATGATGATCTATATATTTAATTTTACCCTTATATCCGTAGTTTTCTTTTAATAAAGTTTCTGGGTTATTTGCCTTATACTCTTTAAGGAATTTTCTACGTTTAAAAAATGTTCTTATTGGCCTTTTTGCAAAAGACTTAAGAACTCTTTGTTTCTTCTTTTCCGGAACTTCATACCAGCATACTTCATTAACTTCTTCCATACTAATGCCAGTATCTTTAAGGCACCAATTAATTGAATTTGTGGGAAAACTATAATCATGTTTAATCTCTGTAAATCTTTCTTCTTCTACAGCTGCTACTACTTTTCCGTCTATTACTAAACAAGCAGCACTATCATGGTAAAAAGCAGATATTCCTAATTGTATCATTCTTTATTTATTCCGTATTTACTGTACTTATACCAAGCTCTCTCATGAAAATAGTAAAGTATCATTTTTGTTATTACTTCTACTCCGCCAATTGAAAGTCCTATTTTCCAACTTCCTGTAATTAACCAAGATAGTATAAATGTATCTATAGTTCCAACTATTCTCCAAGATATAGTTTTAGCTAAATGTCTTTTATAATTTACCATCCTCCTTCATTTGGTTCCTGATCTTAGTAGCTGAGATATCGTGTATGTCCTTGGGAGGTACGTGCTCTATTACTTCGTATCCTACTCCCCTACCGTAATTAATTGACTCAATATCCGGAATCTTAATTACCTTAACTCTTCCTTCTTCTATTAAATCTTTAAGCTCTTCTGCTAAATTCATTAGGACTTCTTGTGCAGTCCAAGGTTGTGACGAATTAGGCTCTACATCTCTAATGCAAACTAATACGTTTTTACCTATTTTTAATCTTTGTTCGATTAACCATCTATGGCCTGGATGCCAAGGTTGCCATCTACCGATGTACATTGAAAATTGTTTGCTCATAATCCGAATACTATATGTTCTATTAAATTATATGATGCTTCTGGGGTATCTATTGTTGTGTTGATAGCAATGAAGTCTTTTTTAGGAGCTATATAAGCTTCTGCTTTAAAATGATCTCTTTCTCTAGGTTCAGTAGTATAGACGTAAAATTCACAAATATTTTTTTCACCTATTAATGTTTTAAAATCCTCTCTTTGGTCAATATAAGGAGCTATTAAAGAAACAATAACTGTTCTTCCTTTTTTATGTAGGTAGTGTGCTATTTTTTGTGCTGTAGTTACGTTTTCTACTCTTCCTTTTATTGAATAGTCTTTATTAGTTGTTAACTCTCTTAAATCGTCTCCATCAATATGAAAAGAGCCTGGTATTGCTGTATGTAGCTTTTTAGCTAATGTAGTCTTTCCAGCTGCTGGCTGGCCTGTAAACCAATATATCATATTACTGTTTTGTTTTAGCTATTCTAGCTGCTTCAATTATTGCTTCTGTTGAATATTTAGTTAGGATTGTATAAGCTTCCTTAACCTCTTCTGGGGTAGGTATATAGTTGTTTATATACCTTACTGAAGGAATGTTCTGTATGAGACTTGTTGTCTCATCATTATTTTCATACCATTTACTAATTGTATCGCTCATAACTTTAAATCTTTTCTAATATCTTTTTTTACTACGTTTAAATACTCAGCTCTTTTCTTTGCATCTACAAATGGTACTGACCAGAATTGTTTTGTTTTAAACCATCTATTTAGATTCCATCCGAATACAAATGTATAGACTCCCATTACTAATCTCAATTTAACTGAATTAAGGTATAACGTAATAACAGGTAACATCGGTGCTCCATGTGTAATATATGTTCTAACTTTCTTATCACTTAACCTTGGTTTAGGATAAGCATATTTACCTGTAATAGGTACAAAGTTATATGCAAAACCTGGTGTTAGTACTTCATCAAAAAATGTTTCCATCTTCGGTGTCATTCTAAACCACCAAACAGGTGATACAAAGTATATGTGAGTAGACCAAGTAATTAGCTTTTTATATTCCTTTATCAATTCTGTTCTATCACGATGTAGTTTATCATCATATACATCGATGATTTCATATACTTCGTTATTCTTTTCCAATTGCCTTATGATAGTTTTAAATATACCATTATAACAAAATGATTTTTGATCAGGATGCCCTATTACTACTAAATGTTTGAACTTCTTTTTCACTTACATTATTTTAATTTGTGGAGAATATCGGAGTCGAACCGATGACCTCCTGCGTGCAAGGCAGGCGCTCTAGCCAGCTGAGCTAATCCCCCATAAAAGAGACATTTCGGGTCTTTCAAGGTTACTGCATTAATGACAAGGTTAACCTTTACCTATATCTGTCAATTTAATCAGCTTTACTGTCTCTCTTAATTTTAAATAGAACGATGTCTTCTTTTACTGTCCCATTCTACTTTTCTTGTACTACCTAACATAGATAGATTTGCTACTTTACTGTTAAAGGAATCCCTCATACCGTTTACTTGGGTATTTCCGTTTTGCTGACTACTTGAATCTACTTTTACCATTACTTTTACTTACTAAATTAATATATATTGTTGTTTACGAACATATAAATATACAAAAAATATTTTAAGTCGCTTAATTAATCTCTTCCTTTAATAACGGCTGAATTATGGTCTGAAAGTATAAGCTCTACATGCGTTTTCGCAACGTTGTATTCAACTTCTCCACTTTCATCCTCATATTGTACAGGGTCATCCACACCCAACATGATAAATGCTTCAATTCTTTCAACAGATGATGCTGATTTATAGTCGCTATTACCGCTAGGATAAGGCTTATAGGAAGTATTAGTACGTTTGTACACTTCATTAAAATCAATTCCCAACTCTTTAACCAGTTTCTGTCCATCTTTTAATATTCCAAATTTGTCTGTATCTAAGTAAGGAGTAAAATACCCTACTCTTTCTGCATCCCAATTCCCTTCTCGAAATGCTAAATCATCCGCGTCTCTAAACTCTTGTCTACAGTCCGGATATACTGCATGATCACCTGCGTGAATACCTAAAGCAATATCACAGGTCTCTTCTGCTTTATTAGCTACTGATAATGCTACAGCTTGTGTAATAGAAGCAAATATCTTATTCCTATTAGGTACTACTGTTTCTTTCATATTATCATTCTCATAATGTCCTTCAGGTACATCATCTCCTCCTTCAACTAATGCTGAATCTAGAAGGCTTGCAAGTCCGTCTAGTTTAATTTGACGATAATTAACTCTATGACCATTATCAGCTAGATAATTAATTAAAGATTGAGCCTTTTCTAACTCTACTCTATGCTTTTGACCATAATCAAATGAAATACCAGTTACGGTATCGTACTCTTTTAATGCTCTTAATAATAATGTGGAACTATCCATTCCACCACTTAATGATACTACTACATGCTTTGCCATGTTCTATTATTTTTTAATTTGCCAGGTATTGATAACGTATAGGCGGACGTTTTATTTAATATATGAAATATACTTCTATATTCCAACCTTATACTTCTAAAACTGAGGTTAGTGAATTACTAACAGTTTTCCATTTAGCAGCATACTCTTTTAAACTGTATACTTTTTTAGTAGGGTCACCATTAAGTAACTCTTTAGCAACTGTTTTTAAAGCTCCACCGAAGTGGGCTGGGTAGCATATGGTTTTAATGTATTCGGTATCGTTATCTCCTTTGATAACTCTTTCGTAAACCGTATAACCTCCTGATTGAGATTTAGCGATAAAAAACGGTTCCATTACCGGATCTTGAATCACGGTATCTCCTGCGGGTATTGAATCTGGTTTTCTTAACATAACTGATTTTAGTTTATTTTAAAATAATATTAACTCTTTTAGGGCTTGCTCTCTTAATTGCCCTACTTCTTTCTTTACTTCTTTACCTTCCTGTAGTACGACTGTAAAAGGAATACTCTTAACTTTATATTCTGCTGCTAATCCAGTAGTATCCGTTTCAATATTTACATTAACGAATTCTACCTTATCTTTTAGCTCTTCAGCTACTTTATCAAAAGTTTTAGCATAGACTTTACATGGTCCACACCAATCGGCGTAGAACTTAATTACTTTTGTTCCCATAAGGCTTGGTGTTGTTGTAAGAATCGGCTTTTGAAAACTTAGCTCGAGGCTTTGAAGTTGATGTTGTTCTTGTTGGTTTATCCAACCAGCTCATTAGTTGAGCTACAGTTTGTTTTGCGGAATTTTGCGACATAAATAACTTATTTTGTTTATATTCTATATATACAATATACGAACTATAAGGGGTAAAAGCAACTGTTAATAGTAATAACTTCCTAATTGATATCTAGCGTACCAGTTAAGGTTTCCGTCGTGGCTACCAGAAGTAATTGTTATTGGGGAGTTACCTAATGTTGAACCACTAAATGCGTTGTTTGCAAACCATCCAGCAAATTCATATGGGTAGGTTGCTGTAGCTGTTAGAGTCATTGAAGGGCTACTACCAAAGTCTTGACGGTAACTGACTTCTGCTGTGGTAGTTACTTCTGTTGATCCTACTATCTCTACTGATCCATATGTTCCAGCGTTTACTGTATAAAAGTAAACGTTTTGGGCTAATTCACCAATACTTCCGGAACCTAAGTTAACGCATGTTGTAAGGTTTTGAACGTAGAACTGTGTAGCATTGTCTTCAACGGTAAAAAACAGTCCATCATATAGGTCTTCTCCAGTAAATACTCCACTTGCAGAAACACTACTAGTTAGCAGGTTAGATGCAGAGATGGAGTTCTTAAATATATTCAGTGTGAGTATATCACCTGAAATTGCTGTGTTTTTTATTTTAACTACTTTGCTCATATATTATAAATAGGTTAACCATCACAACTTAGACACTCAGTAGATGTTCTACTACCTATATCCCCATTAATAACACTATCAGTACGTAAGTAGTATAGTGTTTTGACACCTAATCTCCAGGCTGTTTGGTGAACTTCGTTAATAAATTTAGGACTATCAGTAGGATCGAAAGCTAAATTAAGTGATTGAGTCTGGTCAATGTACTTTTGTCTAGCTGCTGCTTGCTCTACTAACTTTAATTGGTTAATTTCAGCAAAAGTAAGGAATATTGGTTTATCCTCTGAAGGCATTACATCTTCGGGTAAATTAGCGATAGAACCTCTATCTTTCATAATTTGATCCCAAATTTCTTCACTATTATGACCTCTTTCCTCTAAATAGGATTCTAGAGCTCCGTTTTTACGTATAAAAGTGCCTTTTGCAGAGTTAAATGTGTATACATTAGCTGGTACTGGTTCTATTCCTGCAGATACTCCTCCTGCTATAGTACTATTAGAAACTGTTGGTGCAATAGCCATAACATGAGTATTTCTCATACCAGTACCTTTACACCATAGCGGTTCTCCGTATTCATCTGCTAATTTTCTTGAAGCATTTTCAGCTTTCTGTTTGATATCAGAAAATATCTGATGAGTATATGATGTTGCAGCTATAGAATCGAAAGGAATTCTTTCGTTCTGTAAAAATGTATGCCATCCTAATACTCCTAATCCAATTGCTCTTCCTTTCTTAGCAGATCTATGAGACCTTACTAAAGATTCTTTACCATTAGTTTTAACTAAAAACTCTTCCATTACTCCGTCTAAGAAGTAAATTGCAGTTTCAATTAAGTCACTATTCTTCCATTCGTGGTATTTAGATAAATTAACAGATGAAAGACAGCATATAAAAGAGTGCTCTTCGTCAGTATGTAATGTAATCTCAGAACATATATTAGTCATAGATACATCTAAATTATTTTTCTTATATGCTGGTGGGTTAGCATTATTAACAGTATCGGAGAACATAATATAAGGTTCACCTGTTTCTACTCTAGATTTTAGTATTTTTACCCAAGTACCCATTGCCTCAGGGTCTCTATGATCAAGTTTTTGCATAAAGTTATCATCCACTACAACACATTGGTGTAGGTTTAGACACTGTCTGTTAGGGTCTCCTTTAGGTCGTCTAATCTCTAAGTATTCGTTAATATCTGGGTGATTTATATCTAGGTTTACTGATGCTGCTCCTCTACGAACTGATCCTTGATTTGTAGCAATTATAGTAGAATCGTATATCTTAGCCCAAGGTACTATACCTTCGGATTGTCCTGTATCTCCGTTTCCTATTTTACCGCCTCTACCTCTTACCTTAGATAATCCAATTCCGACTCCTCCTCCTAATGAAGTTAGTCTCATTAATTCTGCGTTAGTAAGTCCTATACCTCTTATAGAGTCTGGAGTATCTATACCGAAACAAGAGATTGGGAGTCCCTTGTCTGTACCGGTATTAGATAAAACAGGTGAGGCTAAGTTCAACCAACCTTTCCACATATAACGAAAAAACTTATTTGCTAAGTCAGGTCGATCTAATCTTCTAGCTACTGTATCAGCAACTCTTTTAAATGCTTTTTTAGGAGTTTCGTCCGAAAGTAAATATCCTTTGGATATAGTTGCAATTGAAACTTCATTCATCCATTCTGGATAATCTTTACCTTTTTCCCACACAGAGGTATCTATTTCTATACTCATTTCTTATTTATTTTTTAAAACATTGTTTCTGCATCCCAGTCCATATGACCTTTAGCATAATTTGTAACTCTATTAGCAAAGAAATCTGTTTGTTGTTTACCTGCTATTACAGCATCAAACCATTTCATCGTTTTTAAAGCTCCTTTGTTGATATCCGCTGAAGGAATTAAAGGCTTTAGCCCTAAGTCCCCCATTTTAGTATTGACTCTATGTTTTATAAAGTTCTTAAGCTCGTCTTTAGTTAAATTTTCTAAATCACCCATTTCAAATACCTTATCAATAAAGTCAAACTCTAACTTAATAGCTGCTGTAGCTGCTTCTCTAATATCTTCTTCTAATTTAGGAGTTTTAAACTCAGGATGTTCTTCCATAAGAGTTCTAAATAACCAGCATCCAGCATTACTATGAAGAGATTCATCTCTTACTGACCATTCTACTATCTGTCCGACTCCTTTCAATAGGTTTCTCATTTTAAAAGACAGTAACACTGCAAAGGAACTAAATAAGTTAACACCTTCTGTAAAGGCAGAAAAGATAGCTAGAGAGACAGCTCTTTGATGCCAATCTGGTTTATCATGACTATCCCGAACATTCATTAAGTTCTCTATTTTAGCCATAGTTGCCTCATCTTCCATAAATTCCGCAAAGTTATCTAATCCTAATTGTTCATTGAGAAGTGAATAAGCTTCTGCATGAATAGTTTCAAAAGAACCAAACGTTACGCCCATCATAATTACTTCTGGTTTTCTAAACCAAGTGGTAACCAAGTTTGTCCAGTAATCATTTACTACTGTTTCTGTTTGTGCAAAGCCTTTTAGAATACCTCCTATTAGGTTCTTTTCATGTTCTTTTAGATTAGAATTCCAATCTGTTACATCTTGTGACATGGGTACTTCCGTATGTAACCAGTGTGCCTGCTGTTGTTTAAGCCAGTAGTCATATGCTTGTGGGTACTCAAAGGGTTTGTAGACGATTCTTTCGTTTAATAAACTCATATATTCTTATATATTATTGGTTGATAGTTAGACAAAAACGTCTCCGAAACGTGAATATCGGAGACTAAAATAAATAGCATATATATTTAGGTTTTGTCGAATATTTTTTCCATTTTTTCTTTAGTTAAGCTGTAAATCGGCTTATCGTCGGGAATTAAGTCTGAAGCGTTAGCTTCTCCGTCAAAAGTAATATGACCATTATTAGTATCCATTTTAAGATTATAAGTCATACCATCTTGCCCGTATCTGTTCTTCATAACGTGCCATCTACCTGTACCTAGTACTTTATCTTCTTTCATTCTAGATAAAGAGAAACACATATCCGCTACCATCATCTTATCGTAAGAACCTGCTGCCTTATCTCCTTCAATTACTGAATCTTTAGCTCCCATACGGTTAACCTGAGATGGAGTAATGATTGGTATCTTTAATTCTTTTGCTAATCCTTTAGTAGCAATAAATACATCATCAATTTCGTCTTTACGTTCGTTATATTTACCTTTAGAAGGAGCTCTTAAATAGTCCACATAGTCAATTACTATCATATCTGGTTTATGATCCATATCCATACATTTCTGTACGTGAGATTTTATAGTATTTACTGTAGCCCCTTTAGGTGGGTATTCTTTTACTATTAACTTACCTTTTAATCCGTCTACTAGTATTTGAACTTCATCTCTATGTTTATTTACTTCGTCAATTGAATGACCAGTAAAATAACAATCAAATCTCTTACCAACATAGTCTTCTCCTAATTCTAAGGTATAGTAGTTAACATTATATCCCATCTTGACTGCATGTGCTGCCATTGCTACACAAGTCCAACTCTTACCTCCTCCAGGATTACCAAAAACTATTGCTAAATCACCTGGACCGAATCCACCTTGAATACCTGCATTTAATTCAGGCCATGGAGTTGGTATAGTAGGTCTATAGTCTTCTCTATAACGAGTTTCTACATCTTTATTATACTCATGACCCATATTCTTATCCATACCTGCTTTCATGGCTTTTTCGATCTGGTTTCTAATACCATCGAAATCTCCATCTTTTAATAAGTCGGTAGAATTTAAGATTGCGGCTTTCATTTCTTGATTCTTACAAAAAGTAGTAAACTCTTCCTGTATATACTCTAGATCATCTTGTGAAGCTTCGTAAGAGTTTCTAAGCTCTTCTTTTAATGCAACTACTAGTACCTCATTTTCAACCTTTTGAAGTTCTACTTTAAGAACATCCATTGTAATGTTTGTATGGTAATTGTCAAAGTAACTAATTATTTGACTTATAATCCACTTATGTGAATCTGCGTCAAAATATCCTTCTTGAAGGACGTCTCTTACATTAAGTAAGAACGTTTTGTCGGTCAATAAGGATCCTAATACTTTTAATTGGAACCCCTTCCCGTACTGCTGTAGCGATTTTAATGTCATTGTTTATAACCTGTTTTAATTATACTTAAATATACGATTTATTATTGTCTTATACAAGCTAAATCGAATAAAAGAATACTATTATTTGAAGACTGTTAAGCTTCTAAAATTCTCTAACCATCCTTCAGTATTTTTTGTAATACCTTCTATCTGGTCTTGTTCTAGCAAGTGTAAAAAAGCTCCTGTTTGTAAATCCGGAACATTTCCACGTATTATGTTGTGTACTATATCTTTTTCTTTTTCATCTAAAGAAGACTCATGTAAGTCCATTAGAGTATAGTTAGTTTCAACACGATCCCATTCAGTAATGATTTTAGGAAAGATCTTTTTTACTTTTGGATCCTCTAATTTTTTAGCACATACATCATAGACATATTCTAAAGTAGTTCCCGGTTTATTAACTAAGTCTGGGAATTCTTTTATGATTGTTTTTATACCTAATCCTTTAACACCTGCTAAATTATCTGAATTATCACCTAGTAAGGCTTTAACTACGTTATAATTTCCAGGGAGTACTTTTAATTCTTCTTCAATATTTGCTGCCGTAAAGACTTTTTTCTTAATTGGAGCATATACCTCTATTTCATTATTTACTAACTGTAAAAAATCTTTATCTGAAGAAACAATTGTAACCTTTTTACCGGATGCAGATCCTTTTTGTGCTAAGTACGCTATTATATCATCTGCTTCTAGTTTTTCCATAACCATAGACTGTACTGGTAGGCATTCTAGGTAGTCCTGTGTTCTGTGTAACTGTCCTATTAAAGCTTCCATCTCTTCTGCTTTAGAATCGTATAAGCCCCAATGAGTAATTCTTGATGTAGCTCTTTGAGCTTTATAATTAGGGTCTATATTCTTTCTATTAGCTGATCCTCCTTTTCCGTCCCAAATAATTACTACCCTTGTAGGGTTAAATGTCCTTGTAACAAATCCTAAAGACCTTAAGAATCCAACCGTACCACCTATATGGTGGCCGGTCGGGTTCATCGCCTTGAGTAGAGAGAAACTACGAATTAACATATTCATAGCATCTATGACCAATATATGATCATTTAACTCTCGAGGAGGGGTTTCTTTAAGGTTTTCTAAAATACTTTGTTGTAGTTTGTTCATTAATCTAAGATTCCTTTAGTAATAACTTCTTCTTCTAAATCTCCTTCTTCAATAAGATCGAAATCTATACTACCAACTAGCTTTAACCAATGCTCTTTATGTGCATCTCTATACTTGTCAATAGCTTTTTTATCATCTGGTATAAAACCATGTGATGTCATTACTACTTTTCCTCTCGATTGTACTCCTCCAATATGATTCTTCTCAACTTGAATATTAGTACGTTTAGCAAACTCTACTTGTAGGCCATTTTTAACAGCTTTAATCTTAGATGTTCCCGGGTTAGTAATGTTTCCAAAAGTTACTACTAATGTTGCATCATACCACATTGACATTCCTCCTTTATTCTGTAATTTAGGTTGTCCCATTGGATGTTCTGGTTTCATGGTCCAAACTTTATTAATAGCTACTAACGTATTAGTATAGGGACTATTTTCCTTACGAGATAATAGTATTTTCTGGTTTAAATTATTACCAAATTGAGTAGACATAGCTCCTGCATTCCATTCATTATTGTTCTTATTAGAACGTACTGATAAATCACAAGGTATAGATCCAATTGAATCCCAGAAGAAACACATATCGTGAGGTAGATTACCTTTTGATTGCTCATCAATTAGATCAGCCATATGTACTGCTACTTCTTCAATTGTATTTAACGTACCTCTGTCTGCGTATAAGAAAAAGCCTTCATAATCTGTTACATTACCATTTTCGTCTTTAACTTCATCAAACTGTAAGCCCATCTCTTTAGCATGCTCCCAAGACCATTTCATCTCTGAAATTATAAATACTGGTAGTATGCCTAGCTTTTGAGAATTAACTGCTGCTTCTAATAATGCAGTTGTTTTTCCGGTATCACTGTGTCCACGTAATAATGTAATGTGACCAGTAGGTATCCCAGGTAGAGACGTAATATCTTGGTAAGCATCAGAAAGAGGTATCCATCCTTGTTTCTTAAACTTAACCGAAGAATTCGAAAATCCTTTCTTCTTTTTAAAGTTTCCTAAGTTAAAACTCTTCTTCACAGCCGCACTCGCGGCCTCTTGAACTTCTTTCTTTTTTGCCATAAATTTACTCGTTAAATAAGTCGTCGAACTTGCTTACTGTGTCCTGATTACCTGCAGATGCAGTTTCTAATGTAAAGTCACTTTCCGTCTTTGCTACTGCTGGTGCAGGAGTTGCCGATGGAGAAGGAGCTGATGCCGGTACTGCATTAGGATCCAAATACATTTGTAATTGTTTCTTAATATAGTTGTAATCATACTCGTTGTGAACTTCTTCAGGGTTTGGTTGACTCTTTAACCAGATATCTACTTCATCAGCTTTCTCTGACAATCCACTACTATTACGTTTTGGTCGTACTGATGTTTCTGGGTAAGGATTCCCTTGAGCCATGGTAAGAGTTAAGTCTGTACCGTTTACTGGGTCTGTAATATCACCGTAATCTTCATCAGCAACGATTGCCAATAGAGCTTTGTAAATAGTAATACCGAATCCCCATAGTCTTACACCTTTCTCTTCTTCACCTCTTACTAATACAGGAGCAAAGATACGAGTTTTAGGAGTTAATTTACCTGCTAGAGACCAATTGTCTTTATCAGATGTCTTTTTAAGTTCGGCTACGAACTCTTCTACTGGATCTTGTTTGCCAAAATTCGATAGTGCTACCATCGGATACTTTCCTACACCGTAATGGAATTTCATTTCCTTAAAAGGCATAGTTGGGTTAAAGGCAGAAGGGACTAATCTAATAGTCTGCTCTCCAATACTTGGTTTCCAAAAAATCTTTGTGTAGTCTGTTTTTTCTCTCTCCTGACCATTAGAGTTTAAGGCTTCTAGTTTCGCCTTGATCGCATTCAAATCCATATAACTGTTTTTTAATTGTTTATAACTTATTATTAATATACGAAGAATATTTTAATTCTCCAACTCTACTATACGAAATAGTTTAGTATTAATTCTTTTTAATTCTGGACCCTTTGTTAGGAGAACGCAATTCCTATAATCTGGCCAGTTTACTTTAAAGTTTTTATCCAATTCTCCGCCGTTTAACTCTTTTACAAGTGTATTTAGTGCATTAATTGTATATAATGTGTTAGATTCTTTCTTTCTATGTACTAAGATGGTATTCTCTATAAAATTAGATACGTTTCCGTAGTCCACGTTATATGTACATACATATTCATCTTGACTTTTAGAGTACAGTACGAAAATTTTGTTGTAAATGATTTTATACCTTTCTTGTATTTCTCTTAAAGTAGCATCTAAGGTGCCTTCGGTTGAGAAAGTACAGAATAATTTATTGCTCATGTCTTCATTAATAGTGATATCGTTGAGATCGTAATCAAAACGATTATTAGTTCCTATAACATTTTCCATTTAGTATAAATATGTAATTAATTTTATAAAAGCAAGTTATTTCCTGCTTTATATTTAACGGGGTATTTGCCCCCTTGGTTTAAAATTTGTTCTAACTCTATTAGCAGTTCCTTTCCCTCTGATTTATCAACATCAAAAAGTAAAGAATCGTAAGTGAATAAAACTACAGTAGTCTTTTTATCTTTGAGGTACCTAAGTACATCTTTCAATATAAGAATATTTCTTGAGGTTTCCAAGCTTTGCATCATATAGTTCATAAGCTTAGCTGGATGCATCTCTCCTAACTTCTTTGTAAACGGTTTACCGGAGACTGGATTGCATACTTCTCCTATTTCTTCATATACCGACCACATATTATCTATAAATTCTTGAATCAACTTAAATATCTTCAAATTTTTATGTTTATGAGGTATTTTACCGTATATAGCTTGAAAGTTAATCTGTTTAGCTTCTAAATATTGCTCTTCTGATATATCTTCAGTTCCAAAGTAATGTTTAGCTAATTGTTTATGTGCTGATTCATCTGTTAGTTCATATCCAATCTGTTCGCAAAGTAAACGAAGATGGTAGCCATCAAAATCAAATTCAACAAATTTATCATTCTGAGGTGTGAAACATTCTCGGTGTTCTTCAGTTTTAGGTATAGCTGCGAAATTAACACTATTAAAAGCATTAGTAGGTCGAGATGTTGCATTATATAAGTTATACGATGTATATACAGTACTGCCGTCTATGTTATATATGGGATCTTTTGGAGTAAAAGCCGCTTCAAACTGGTTATTACGTATACCGATGCCAGGTTGCTCTAATAAGTAAAATACATTTGTAGCTAAGTTATTATAAAACTCAAATCCAGAGGGTACTTTTAGGTTTATTACTTTTTTAATTTGTTCGTAAGTTTCCTCACATTTCTCATATATCTTTGATATAGGAATGAGTTGATTAATTTGCTTTTTACCTTTATGTTTGTTGTAGTACCAGTTGTAAGTAGAGTTTTTACAAGTTATCTCTAACCTATTATAATTTACCATTGAATATAGTAAGGATATGTCTATTGCTCCCTGTATATTAAAGTGGTATAGTAGCTCCTTCTTATCTTTGGTATATAGTGATTGTACACTGTTAAGAAGACGAGAGACACGTTCTTTATTTACATTAATACCTTCGTCGTGATTAATTGGAATTATGTATCCGTGATGGCTTTTATGAAGTCTTATGTATACTGCTGTAGTTTGAGTTAATTTAGGATGGAATTCGTCATTACTAGATATTACTTCTACGTAAGCACCTAATTTCATTAACCTCTCTAAATTTTCGAGCTTACGCTCTTCCTCTATTATATAAAACACTTAATTATAACCTTTAATATTATACTACAATATACGGACTTTTATTTAAACTACAAACTCATCTAATAGAAATAAGTAATTTTTTATTCCACTGACTTTATTATCTGCTGCTTTTATAGCTTTAATATGTCTAGTTATAGCTCCGTAATATGTAATTCCACCAAACTTTGTATCCTCTGCTGGACCTTCTAGCCACCAGTTTAACTTAATAGTAGTATAGGATGGGTAGTTGGCTGCTTTAGTATGTTCTTTACTGTCCACTTCTACTATTTTACCACTTCTATTATCTTTTACAAAGTACCTAGTAAACTCTTTAGCAATATAGTCTTTTTTTGTTGGGGATACAACTGTTCCTATAGGTTTAGGTTCTTCTGATGTAGTGTTAAGGCTATTAAGATGTTCACTTTCAAATATTAATTCCTTTTTAACATTAACTGGGTCGGTTCCTTCAAATAATTGTTTTTTAAAGGTAATAATGTACTGTCCATTGAAAGGTTTTAAAGTATCTTTATACAAGATAGCTTCAGATCCTCCAGATGCTGTAAATGGTCCTTTATATTTTGATTTTGGTAAATACATTAAAATTTGCCTTTTAGTACTATTGCTTGCCCTTCAATAGTTGTTATCCATTCAGTACCTATCTCATGTGAAATGTTTCCTATTCTAAATCCTACTTTAATTTTACCAAGGTACCAAGTTTCAGGTAAAAATTCTCTAGGAATAGTAAAATATTCAAGCATTTTTAAACCTGATATTCCTTTCATAGAAACTGTTAGTTTTCCTCCTACTGGTCCTCTCATACCGGTTTCACTTAGAGCTGCATCAGCATCATTTATTTGCTTTTGTATTAAGCTAGTAAATTGAGAGGTAGTAGACGCTACAGCTTCGCTTGGGTAATGTCCTCCTGCATAGGCTTTTTCTAACGTTACTAATGGATCTTCTTCCTCTTCTGGTGCATCTTCTTTTTTATCATTAGATACAGTAGCTTTTTTAGGGCCTTTCCATTTATGAGTTAATCCTTTATTAAAAGCAGATAGTCCAACTTGGGTGCTATTTGCAGCATCACCATCGTTAGCAATTGTTCCTGCTGTAATTAAGTTAATAAGATTCGCATTTAATTCGCTATTAATAGAAAAAGATTTCACTGTACTACCTAAACCCTGTGGTTGTATAAGTTGTATATCGTCTACATTCTGGTCTATTGATGCAGGAGTGTTAGTATCTACTAATCTGGATGGGCCTTCGTCAGATTTTAAGTTTGGGTCGAGCATTATACTAATATCGTTTACATACCCTAATGATCTTCCGATTTCTCTATTAATTTTAGTTAAAAAAGAACCCAAAGTACCAAAATCTGGATTTGTATTAAGTTTAAGTTCGCTTTCATATAAGTCTTTTACCCATCCTACTCGAATTAGTAACTCTAATATATCACCTTGTTGATTTGACGGCCCACCTTTACTAGCTGCTGTTGTATCTATTATTCCATCGCTTTCAGTAACTCCACCGATCAAACAAATTGCAGGATCATAGCTAAAATGGTCTGGGTATGTAGCGTATAGTTGCTGGTCTGGTGCTAAACCAAAAGAAGTATCTCCTTTACCTGCGTCTTCTCCTCCTTGTCTTGCTACAAATTGTAGGTTAATCAGGCCTAATAGGTGTTTATATTTTATATAACTAAATTGTCTGTTATCTCTTGATCTAAACCTAATTTGGTACATATCCATCTCACCTGCATTCTCTTCTAAAGCATCAAACATATCTTTAGACTTTAATTTTGCTTCGAACTTAGCTTTATCAATGGTTTCAAGTTGTGGTTTTGATCTATTTCTTTGAGGTGTTGAAGCTTTAATTGCTGCTTTATCTACAGCATCTAGAATTTCATAGAATTGACCATAGTTACTTTTAAATTTTTCTGCTTCATCTTTTTCTTCAGCTGTTATTGTCTCTGGTGGAGCCATTAACTGTTGCACTGCTAAGGATACACTTCCTTTACCCATTACTCTTACGTTAATATTGTAAGAAGAAGCTTCGTATTTCCAACTGTAGTTTGTTATAGTCCCCATCAAGTAGTCATAATTAAATCCAGAATCTTCTCTTAATTGGGAAGCCTCTTCTTTAATTTTGTATACACTGTTAGAAGTATCTGTTGATTGTTCATCAGTGGTACCCTCTGAAACTAAGTTTAATTTTGTATCAAATTTACCGGCTTTATTAATCTTCATTCCATGTCCCCATTCTATAAGCAATTGGAAACCTGGTCTACTAAAGTATTTTTCTAAGTAGTCAAATTGAGCTTTATTAAAACATTTAATGTCAAACTCTCCTGTTAATATAGCACCTGGTACTGCTCCTCCAAATTGAGAAATATTTAAATTATGTACCATAGGTGTTGGAGTAATACCGTACTTAGCATCATCTACTGTATAAAGTGAATAGTGGTCAGTAAATAGTTTAGCTTCTGCATCGATACCTTGTCTATGACCTTGAAATTCGTCTGATGCTCCTCCAGACCCTAAAGTTATTTTAGTACACCCGTCTGTTTCTGACACTACTCCTGAGGTAATTCTAAAGTAAGGCGAGCTTCCATGAATCAGAGATTGTCTATCATTAGGATCAAGCTCACTTGGAGCATTTTCAGTAGAATTAGACATTACTGCCTCTCTATATTTTATTTGTTTTATTACCTCTTCATCTATGGTACTTCTACCTGGAACAGATGGTGTAGTGAATGCTTTTGACATAACCGTTTATCTTTTTTTATTTAGAGACTCATATAATCCTACTATCTTTGATGGTGAACCTGGTATTCTAATCTGTATTCCTGGTGTAATTACTAATGAGTCTGAGTTTGCTGTTGGATTAGCTGTAGCTATTATCCACCATAATGATAAATCTTTATAGTATTGTTGTGCTAAAGTATCGTATCTATCTCCAACAGTAGTAATAACATATATATCATCTTCGGATTCTGGAATATCAGGATATATAGCATTCTGAATGTATCTTCTTCCTTCTATTGTTTTTTCCTTCCCTATTGTGGTATATCTATTCATTATTACTGTAGATTAGAACCTATAAATCTTTGATCTCCTGTTTGTGGAGCAAATTCATGTATTAATGTTGCAGATACACTTACATCTAGAACATGAGGCAGTATACGTACATCTTCTTCTTTATCTTTACCGGCTTGTATTTCCCATGGGTAATCTTGTTGCCAGCTAAATTGTACACTATTAATTAGTGCTGTTTGTTTATGCAAATAATCTCCTATAGTTAATCTAACTATTGTACCTCTCATATGAACTCCTGTTACAGAGTCGTTAAACATATCACGACGTTCATCATCTTTAGTTGCAAACCTTAAATCTTGATATGTAGGTGCTGTAGCACCGGCTAAAAATTGTAGCTTTTCATACATCGGTAATAACTCTGCTCTATGTAATGCTGCGCATTTAAAGCTGAAGTTAGATGATCTTTGGAAACCTCCATATTGGTATACTGATTCTGCTCTACCTGGGATAGTAGTTGGGTTCCAGCTTGCGTTATAAGAGTCGTCAAAGTTATCTAAGAAAGCATGAAATCTCATATAATTGTGACTTCCCTCTCCATCATACCCTATCGTCTGTATAACGAAAGGAATCATTTGATCGTCAAACTCTGTTGGTTCATCCTTTATAACTCCTTCCATGCCTACAGATGTACCTTCTGCAGTACCTGCTCTATAGTCTATGTAGGAACCTAATTTGTCCTCTACCTTAGCTAATTTTAATTTTTCAGCTTTTCTGATTCTACCTGATTTACCAGAGAATTTATGAACATCTAGATCTCCTTTTCTAATCGACTTATCAAGAGCCCTTACTTCGTAACTCCTAAAGTCTTCTCCTTTTATCTCTTTAAGTCCTTTGTTAAGGTGTACCCCTAATCCATTAACTGCTGTTTGACCAATATTTGTTACAGCAGACGCTAATATATCTAATGCAGGTTGTAACACTAACTTAAACATAGAGCTATCCGTTGCAAAAGATTCTTTTGATTGATTAGCTTGTATTAGTGCTCCAATTGCTTGTTTAGCTGCGAACTCTAGACCTGGACGTGCTACTACTAGCTTTGCCATTCTAACGATATCGTCAAGTCTTTTTGATAGTAAGATACCTTGAACATCGAAAGTAGAATTTCTACCTCCTTTGCCTATCTTCTTAACAATCGCTGGCTTTGGCTTCGGATTTGAATCCGATTTAAAGTCATTGAATTTAAGACTAGTTAAGTCTGATGTTAGGTCTCTTAATCCCATTTATTATGCTGGTGCGTTATCTGAGTACTTTGCTGGAGTTGCTCCGTCTAAGTCTAATTCTGATGCTCCTGTTGCGATAGTCTGTCCATCTGCATGAGTTGTTGATTCTGGTAATGCTCCGCCAAATAACGCAGGTGTTTCTCCGCCAAGGCTTAAGTCTTTTTTAGTTGCTAGTAAATCTAATAATCCCATAGTTTTAGTTTTAGTTGTTTAATTTATTATAAATAGGTCCGTATTTTAGGCCTGATTAAGGTATTTCCCCATTTCAAATCCACTTAACTTAATAATAGGTTTGTCTGGGTTGTTGATTTTATGTAAAGTAACAGTGTTAAGTAGTTTCAATTCCTTAGACAACTTATTAACTGTTTGTTGTAGTACTACTGTTTGTTTTTTTGATTCTTTTATTTGTTCACCTTCTCGATCCACTGAGTCTAGTGTTGACTTAAATTCTTTAATTTGATTATCAGCACCTAAAGCAATAGATTTTTGCATTATCATTGCACTAGTCTGACCAGATTTAGCAAGCATCTGTGCTTGTTTGTCTGTCATAGTGAACTGCTTCATTTTCTCTGCAGCTTTCTTTAATCTTACAAGTTCTTTTTCTGCTGCGGTAGTTTCTTTTTTACCTGCATCTTTAGATTTATCATCTCCAGAACCAGATAACCAGCTCCAACCTTTCTTAAAGAAGCTTTTAGCTTTACTAGCTAAACCTCCAGTTACTGCGTCAAGACCTGCTGTTAAATACTCACCTCCTTCAGATATTTTATCTCCTATAGAAGAAGCAATAGCTTTTACACCACTAACTGCTGCTGAAGCTCCTTCAGTAAGTTTATCTTTAAAGAAGCCTCCTACTGCTGCTAATCCTTTACCTGTATCTTTAAGACGGTCAAACATAAAGCCGCCTACTTTACCTAATGCTTCTTTAGTACCCTCCCAAGCAGTACTTGCAAAGCCTGTAATAGACTCCGCTACTGCAGTTCCTACTTGTTTTGCTTTTTCCCATGCTCCTTTAGCTCCATCGGCTATTTTTTGTCCAAATTCTGCTACTCCTTGTCTTAGTTTAGAGTTAGGGTCTGAGAATACTTTAAATCCTTCTGCTGCAGTACCTATTAATCCACCTACGGCTGCTCCAACTGCTGTACCTATACCAGGTATTATTGAACCAATTGCTGCTCCAACTCCTGCTCCTCTAGCTCCTGCGGCTGCAATACCCATTGCTTCATCTCCTGCACTACCTTCTTTTATTCCGACCATGCTACTTAGCATTGATCCTTTATTTGCATTTCCGGTTAAAGCTCCAAGTATACCACCTTCGGTAGCACCCATATCTTCTCTAATACCAGCTGTTTTCTTTTCTTCTGATGTTTTTCCGGCTACTTGACTAGCTCCAGTAAAAGCACCCATGGCAAGTTCTAAAGGAGCTAATAATTTTCCTCCTATACCTTTTAAAGCAGGTCCAACGAATTTACCTACTCCTCCTAAGGATGTAGCTATTTTTGGTCCAACACCAGTAAATACTTTTGTTAATCCTCCTCCAGTTTTAGTAATACCGCTAAATACTTTCGAAAGCATATTAGATTTACTACCCAAATTCTTGAATACTTGACCGGCAAAAGATTGATTTTTACCCATCATGGCAGCAACATTTCTCAGTTGCTTACCAACTATAGTAGATTTTCCACCAAATACTTTTGATAAACCTTTAAAGCCTTTTAGCCATTTAGGGCTTTTAGTACTTAGTTTCATTACATCGCCCAATCCGCTGCTTTTCCCACCTGTAGTGTGTAGAGGGTTAAGTGAACTACTACCTTTTTTACCGAAAAGCATATCCTTTATGCCGGATGCTGCTTTAATTGCTATTGTTGCACCTCCTGCTGCTATTGCGAGAGAGCCTAATAGTTTACCCATTAGAGAGCCACTAATAGCTTTATCGTCAAAGATGTTTGTAAACCCTTCTTTAATACCTGTCCATACTTTGGTAAAGAGGTTTTTCATACCATCGATAAACCCATCTTTTTTAAATCCATTAAGAATATCCATAGCAAAGCTTCCAGCTCCAAGAGCCATGTTCTCTTTAAACTTAGCCATTGCATCTGATAAGCCAGTCATTTTAGATATTGATTTATCTATTCCTGCTTGTAGTTCGGCATCTGATTTCTTTGCGTTTGCTGCATTCTTTGCTGCAGTTTCACCTGATTCAGCGGTCATGGTTTTTAAAGCATCACCTGAATCTCTAGCTTTTATGTATTGGTCTCTGGTTAATCCAATAGATTTAGCAAAGGCATCTTGAGCCATTACATTATCTCCAATTGAATCTTTATTTTCAGAAACTAATCTGTTTATCTCAGCTGCTTGACTTGCAACATCTCCATTTGCTGCTGCTGCTCTAAGCTTATCTAAGTTTAATTCTTTTCCAAGCATTAACTCTGCTTCCATTTCTTTAGCAAGAGATGATTCAAAGTCTAATGTACTTTCTGCTGCAGATGCTATATCGTCCATTTCTAGACCTAACATTCTGGCTTGAGTAGCTGCTTGTATTAATGCGTTTTTGTTCTTACCTATATTGGCTAATACTGAGTCTGATGCATTAGCTATTCCTTCGTATATTACTTTACTAGATATTGCTACTTTGTTATTGGCATTGAATCTTTCAGTACCTACTGCAATACTATCTACAAAATCTTTATAATTATTACCGGTTTTAGCAGAAATGATCTGAAGTTTAGATGCATCTCCTGCTGCTACTCCGAATTTTTTAGTTAACTTACCGAATGAAAGTACATTTTCTCTTGTCTGTACAAGGCTCATTCCTAAGCCGTTATTCATTTCACCTATCAGAGCGGCTGCTTCTTGTAAAGGTATCTTAAGTTTGCTTGCTGCTGCAGTTACAGCTCCCATTTGGGATGCTGCACTTAATGATGTTGCTCCTAAACTTTTCTGTACTGCTGCTGCTGCATCAGACATTTTAAAGATACCATCAACTGCTAATTTTACAAAAGCAGTTAATGACGCTACTGCTATTGCCTGTATTGAACCAGCTAAAGCTTTATACCTAGCTTTAGTTTTACTGATTCCTTTTGCTACAGCGTCTTGGTATGCTTTATTTGCACTTGTTAATTGTCCAAATATTGCTCCTACTGCATCTCCAAGTATAGGTATTCCACCCATTACTTTAGAGATATTCTCTATTGATCGAAGAAAGCCTCCTCCAGCTTCATCAATCTTTTTCATCTCAGCTTGAAGAGCTTCTGCTGAATTTACTTGTCCGTCTATCTCCTCTTTTGCAATCTTGTGTAAACCTACTAAGTCTTTAACAGCGTTTTCCTGAGCTACTAATGTTGTGAGTGTTTGAGAAGCAGCTTCTTGTACAATACCTGCTTTATCTGCTTCTTGTTGTTTTTCTTTTGTTTTCTTTATTGCAAGCTCTACCTCTTTCTCCATGCTCGCCACCATATTGGTGTTTTGAGCCATTTGAGCGTTTTGGAGGTCTATTAAGGCTTCTGCTTCTTCAACCCCTTTTTGTGCTTGTTTAATTCGATCATCTTGATGATCAAGTCCTTTCTTTTGTAATTCTTCAAGTTTTATACTTGCTGAAATAGCTGCGTCATTAGATCCTGCTAATTTAGCATATATTTTAGCATTTTCTTCTCCTAATTGTTTTGCATTTGCTGCAAGTCCTGCTGAAGCATCAGATTCCTGTTGTTTTAGTTCAACTAGTTCTTTAGCTATTTGCTTTGATTCTGCTGAAAGTCTAGTGTTGGTTTCTGCTGCGATTAGAGAAGCTGCTGTGATGTTTTCTCCTTCTTCTTGTAATGCTAGTAGTTGGGCAGCAATAGCTGCTTGTTCAGACTGTATACCTAATACTTTTCTTTCAAAGGACGCTCTTTCTTTGGTACTAGATAGATGGTTAGTGGTAAGGCCACTTAATTCTTTAGCAAAGTCTGTGTTCTTTTTATAGCTTTTGGCTAATGATTCAGCAAATCCGGTTAAAGATTGAGAACTTTTAACTCCTTCTTTACTAAACTCACCAATATCCTTAAAAGCAGCTGCAACTCCTCTAAGTTTTGCTTCTACTTTTGCAGCTTCTAAGTTAATTTGCTTTAATTCAGCAACTCTTTCTTTTGAAGCTCCTTCGTTTCCTTTATTTGGTTGAGTCTCAGCCATTTATTACTTTACGTTTAGTATAAATAGTAAAGGCTTCCATTAGTTGGAAGCCGTAGTACTATAATCTGGAGATATATTAGGACCTTTAGGTCTGGTGCTTTGAGTAGGTTGAGCATCCTCTGCTGCTTCGTTCTTTTTTTCAAAATAATCATTAATATAATTGAACGTTAAACGTCTCAACCATATAGGCATATTATAAACTGTATGCCAGTCGTACCCACCTTTACTATGAAAACAAATTTCGTGTATCTGTCTAAATAAACTAGTCCTGTAGTCTCTTGCTTGACTAGGCGTCAGGCCAAAAAAAGTTGATCCCAATAGGGACATCAACCTCCTCCCCTCGACCGTCTTCATCTATATTATAGAATTTGAAGTCTACATCAGGCTGAAGTCTTGTATATTCATTCCTTAATGCTCTAGCATCTTGAGCTAATAGACCTTGGTCTACAAACTGTCGAATAGTTCCTTGTTCTCTTTCTCCGTTTACTGAGGTAATCATGTACTTAAGTCTTGTTGACATTGTAGCACTACTCTCTTTATTGATCTTTTTTAACCCGGTAACTTCTCTTTCTATGTTAGTATCGTCTCCATGGGTTAATAATTTAAAAGTAACTTGGTTACCACTTTTTGGTAGTGAGAAGGTAAATTCATTCTCTCCCGGCTTGTAGTCATCAAGGTTGATATCTTTATCTTTCAACTCTGTTAAGTCAATCGTAACGTCTTTTCCCTCTATAGTAACGTCGTAATCCTTACCATACGATAAGATTCGTGCTGCTACCATAATTGCGTTCTTATCCCCGATTAATAATTCGTTATAAGGGAAATCTGTAACAATTAAGGATTTAAGTAATTTATCTATTACTACTCCTTTAGCGATATAATTTTGATTGGTTAAGATATCTTCTTCTTTAGCTGTCATATACTTCATCTCTATTGTTCCAGATGAAAGTGCATGGTCAGCAGGATAAAGTCGTCCTTTTGATGGTAAATCTACCTGTTCGGTAGGTATTGAAAATTTTGGTTCCATAAATTTTATTTGTTTGTAACTTATTCTACATATAAATATACGAAGAATATATTCTCTAGGCAACTTCTACACAAAAAAAAAGCCCAACCTAAGTTGAGCTCTCTTGTATATAAAAAGATCCTTAGAAGTTTAGTACACAGTAATCCATGTTAATAGTGATTCCTAAATCAACTACTGCATCAGAAGACCAGTCAAATTGACCGAAATCTCCATTGGTTACAAATGCGCCTTTAATTAACCACTCTCCTACAATATCACCTACTGGTCCTAAGACGTTAAGAGTAATATCTTTTTTGTAGAAGTCTGAATAACCAGCTCTTCCTGTTACTGATTCGTATCCTAGTCTTGCCCATTCCATTACGGCTTGTGCTCCACTTGGAGTTATTGGGTCATATAGAGTCATAGTCATTTCTGCCCATTCTCTTTTCCCTCTAATCTTACGATAAGAGTTCATATGATCTAATTTTACTACATTGTCTGTAAAAGTAGGTGCTTTTACATTTTTTATCATGAATGATGGAATACCATCTATAAGCATGATGAATCTGTTTTGGACTTTCGGTTCGAAAGCTCTGAACATTATTTCGTTAGGATCTAATACTGCCATGTTTGTTTATCTTTTATATAAATATTCTGTTATTATAAATTATGCTCCAAAAGTTGCTCCAGTAGGCATAATTACGAAATCTAGAGAAATAAATTCTGCTGTTTTAGCTGGTTGGATGAAAATCTGACCAATTAATTGATTTCTGTCAATTACGTCTGCTGTGTTGTTAGTGTCGTCCATTACTACTCTAAAAGCATAAAGACCTTGTCTTTGTACTACTGATTCTAAGTAAGGATTCACTGAGCTCAAGAAGCTATTTCTTGTTGCTATAGTATTTTGTTCGAATACTATATTTTTCGCTGCATCTCCTAAGAATTTCTTAAGATCAATTAGCAATCGTCTAACATTTACTCTATCAAGAGCTGATTTCTTTTTCTGCAATGTTTTTTGACCGAATACTGATATTCCACTTCCAGGGAATGTAGCGATTGGGTTAACGTTAGCTGCATATAAAGTATCTCTTTGAGATCTAGTTAATTTTCTTTCTGCTTGGATTACATTAGGAATACCTCCTCTAGTAAGACCTGCTGGTGCAAACCATGGAGCTGCTGCATTGTCTGTAAATACATATACACCTGGTATAACAACACCTGCTGGTACAAATTCGTTTCTTCCTGTAGCTGAACCTACTTGCAACCAAGGCCAGTAAGTAGCTGCATAAGAACTGTTAACTGTTCCTGCATTTCCTGCTGCATTAGAGACCATTGATCCGTAAGGACTTAAATCTACTACTGCGATATTGTCTCCTCTATTAGAAGATAAAGACATCATTGAATCTAACTGTACTTTGTGATCTCCGTAGCTATAAATAAGACCTGGAGCTGATACGATGTTAAATACGTACTCATCTTCGTTAGATAAGATTGAAATAGCATCTGCGTAATCTGCTGCATCTAATCCTTGAATGTTAGTAGCGTTTATTTCGCTAAACATTTTGTTAGGTCCGCTAGACTTCCATAAGTTTCCTGAAGCACCGTGGAAAGATCCAGATGATACAGCTGGAAGTGATCCAGAATAAGCTCCTGTTCTAATATTGATACCATCATTAGATAAATAATCTAAAGTTGCTCTGTCTACAGATGATACTCTAATGTATCTAGATCTGTTAACATAAGAACCAACTGATGCTAAGTATACTGAAGAACCATCGCTTGCTTTAGTCTTATATTGATCACCAATTACTTTAGCAATATATCCTTCTGAGTTAGGATCTAAACTTAAGTCATTAAATGATTCTAATATTGTTTTTTCTTTTGTACTATCATCTCCTCTACGAACTAGTAAAGAGAAAGTTCCGTTAGCCTTGCTTACGTTTCCGATTTCCCATCTTACATTGTCTGATGATCCAGATACTAAAGATCCATCACTGTTTTGTGATCCTGCATCTCCTGCTCCTGTAGAGTTATTGAATAAAGCTCCTTTTCCTAAAGATGTTAGTGTAAAAGGGGCTGCTCCTGCATCCGCTGCAGCTATTGTACTGTTACTAGCGCCAGAAAAACTTCCGTCTACTACTCTAGTAATTAATGCCGATGAACCACCTTGTTCAAAGTAGGATTTAACAGCTATTGAAGTCAAAAATTCTGACTTAGCTGATCCTGATTGAAAAGTTGTTCCAAAAAGTCGTTGGTAAGCACCATATGAGGTTACTACAGTTGGTTCTTCAACTGGTCCTAATACTGTTGGTCCTATAAAGGCTGCTCCAGCCGCTAAAGGTGATGGTGCAATAAATGATTTATCCTGCTCGCGTGATAAAACACCTGGTGAGATTAAAGTTTCTGCCATGTTATCTTAAAATTAGATTATTCGTTCTATAATAAATATCGTTAGTAAATCGAAACAGTTTGATATAGTTGCTGTTCTATTAACATTTATAAATAGGAAAAGAGGTCCTAAAACCTCCCTTCTTTAAATAATATATAAGATCTTTTTTATTTTACGGCTGTAAACTCTCCGGTTGTAGTATTAACTGTACCTTTACCGTACTTTTCTTCAAGGGCTTTTGCTAATGTAACTTCGCTCTCTTTTAATTGAACTAAGTAATTCTGTGCTCTTTCTTTACGTTCAGATAAACTTAACTCTGATAAGCTAATTTTACCGAACTCTACTACTACGGCTTCATTGTTACTTTGAATGCTCTTAAGTTGGTTTATTTCTTCCTCACTTAATTTTGTTGTAGTTACTTTTGTTGTTTCTTTTTTTGCCATTTTATATACAATTAGGAATTTTTAATGTTAAATCTTGAATAAGTTTAATTTCTTGTTGTTTAATTAATTCTGTCCATAGAATACTTCCTTCATATTGATCTCCATACTTTTTAATTAGTACTTTATCTAGAGAGTAGATATTATCTATATACTTATTATACAATATACGAAAAAGTTTCTTAAAAACCAACGGATGTGCAGAAAAAAATCTTTCGTCTATAGTTTCATGCAGAATCCTACCAAATATACAGTCACTATATTTAACTCCTTTCAATAAAGGGTAAGTATGTCTGTATGCTTCATTATAGTATTGTTTGACATTACTATCGAACGCTATACTGTCTATATCTAAATCTGGTTTACCTTTAATAATTAAATCATATTCTTCTAAGTCTTTGATTAAGTTAACTGCTCTGTATGTAGAATGTAGTATTGAAAATTTTTTAGGTAGCTCTGAAAGATCTTGTACCTCTATGTTAGTATCCACTCCTCTAAGTTTACCTAGCCATCTTTTATTCTCTTTTGTGTTCCAAGTATGTATATATACGTCACAGTCATTATTATGTATAAACTCTACAATGTTATCTTGTAATTTTTCAATATGGCCTGATAAGATCAGGGCTATTTTACTCATAATAGTGTTCTGGTACTTTTTGTACGGAATCTATCTAATACGAAATTATTAAATTTCTTAAGTAGTAAGGTCTTGATATTAAACTCTTCTACACCGTGCTTAGTCCAAGGAGAATCTAAATGGAATTTTTCGATATAGCTATTATCAAAATAATGTTCTTTGTTTAGTAGTTTAGCTGGTTTAATAGCAGTGATATGTTTAGTACACATAGGATGATGCTCAAAGTGGATTTCAGCTGGTTTACAATCATCAGAAGATAAGTACATATACGGTTCATGTAGCAGGTTAGGAAGATTGGTAAACCAATATTCTATCTGTTCTACATAGTTAATAATTAGAGGTACCTTTATTTCCGTTGTATCTATATTCCATTCTATACCTATCTGTAAACTAATTTCATAATGCTCAAGGGGATGTGGATGGTTATCCAAATTTGGTTCCGGTAAAGATCCGTCTCGATTAGGGTAACTACAGTAGACTGAAGGCCATTTTCTTTTGTCTTCTATTCTTCTCATTTCAATACTCTTATCTAGAAAATAGGGACTGTTGTAAAAGTTTTTTAGTTGAAAAAAAAGATCTGTCTCATTAACAATAGGATCAAAATTACTAATACCAAAATTATGATCTACTGGTTCACCTAAAAAGGTTCCTATCCATGGTTCAAACATATGAATCATTTTCAGGTTAATCTTTTTTTGTTCTGATAATGCGATTGCACTCTTGATATAGCTTACTAATTCTAATGCAGATTGAAGGGGAGAATGCCCTTTAATTATTTCATCTGGTATTTCTTCTTGACTAGACATAAGTCCATGTACTGAGTAGTCGCCTGCACTCTCTACTATTCTATCAAATCTACATAGGCTGCTCCATTGAATAATAACTGAATCTCCTTCTTTAATATCATGTTTTGTGATAGCATGTACAAACGTATTAAAAATAAATTGATTACCTCCGCCACATTTAGCGTAGTTATAACTCTCATCAAAAGTAGCTGCTAAGTAGTCTGCATATGTCGGCCATAGGTAATTTGTATAGCTACATCCGAATGCAAAAAATCTACTGTTTGAATCTTGTGTTTCCATAATGTATTACTTTGATATCTTTATTAGTAGAATAAGATCTCCATGGGTCAACTATAACAGATCCTTCCGGAAAGTCGTAATCATGATGTTTCCCCATATGTCCTAAAAGGTACACTGCTTTGTAAGGTTTTGTAGGGTCGTACTCTACTTTATATTTCGAACCATAAGAAGATTCACAGAAATGTCCTGTAAGTATTGATGTTGATCCATCCTCGTAGTTTACATCTGGTTTATATGCTTTGCCTAATATAACGATAGGTAAGTTTACTTTATTAGATTCTATTACTAATCGTTGTGCTAAGTTCTTAGCTTGTTTCTCTCTAGCATTCATTATAGCATCAAATAGATCGTAACCTACATCTAACTTTTCAGCCATATACCGTAAAGCAATATTATCTCTTGGATGACATCCTCCACCGTCTCCCATTCCTGCTTTCATATAAGCCGGACCTAGTATCCTTTGAGTTGATCTTTCTAATGCTCCTGTAATAACGTCTACATTAATATTACCTGATTTCTCAGCAACGTCCTGTATCATATTAACTAAGGCTACTTTAGTAGAGATAAAGGTATTGTAGAATATCTTTATACCTTCTGCTTCGTCCCAAGTACCTAATTCATATCTAGTGCCTTCAGTAATAAACGTTTCGTAAAATTCCAATAGTAATTTAGCATCTCCTGTTGTAGAACCGTCTTCTGTTCCTATAATAATCATTTCCGGATTAACCATGTCCCATTTTACTGTTCCCATTGCTATTAAGTAGGGGTTATAAATAAACCTTCCATTAGGTATTAAGTCAATAAATTCTCTACGGATTGTACCTGGTAGAACTGTTGATATTAATACTATGAGTTGGTCTTTAGAGACGTATTTGTTTGTTTCTTCGAGTACCTCTTTAACTATGTTATAATTAAAATCTTTATTAGGTAAATGAGCAGTAGGGTATCTACCGTCATAGTCTGGGTGATGAGGTGTTGGAACAGCGATAAAAATTATTTCTCTTCCTTTGCAGGCTTCTTCTATTGAAGCTACCATTTTAAAATTTTCTGGCTCTATGTTGCTAACGTCGTAACCAACTATATCATGCTTTTCAGCCATAACTTCAGCTGCCTCTTTTCCGAGCTTGCCTACTCCTATAAATCCTATTTTCATAAACTTCTTTTATCTATTATTAATATATGATATAAATATCAATTTTACAACTTTAGTTATTATTCTTTTATTATTGCGTTATCGATTGTCCCGAACTTTAAATCTAACATATCCCAATCATTATCATGTTTACCGTACTGTTTTACTAATCGTTTAAGAATTTCAGGAATGAATTTATGTTCTTTTAAAATTCTTTGGTAATTTTTTCTATTTCTTATTACCTTTTCTTCTGTAAGCTTTTTAATTTCATTAAAGTTATTAAAGTTATCTGAGTACAGGTATTTATCGTTAAGATTTTTTAGTTGAGCAGAGATTCCGTTTATCCTTCGTGAATATGGAGAATAAGCATCAAAAGTGTAATCAAATAATTCGTCATAAAGTTCAAAACCGTATGTTGTTAACATTTTATTAATATGTCTTCCTCCTGCTATAACAAAAGGAACTGCCCAATTAATAGCATTAAAAGTTTTTTCTGTCCAAAAAATTCCATCTGGTTGGGATTCACTTATAATATGAATAGCCCCTTTCCATATCTCTTCTGGTGGAGAAGTTGAATATTGATTTACACTACCTTTAAATTTATCTCCGGGAAATGAATATACCTTATTGTTATCTTCCCAGTGTTTAAATTTATATTCTCCTTCTGTAGTATCTCTATCGTTATGCCAGGTGTAGTGTAGAGCATTATCCAGTAAAGAATCTTTAGCAAAAGTATCCATAAGTTCCATTCTATGATTATGTGCTCTGTTTATCATACAGGTACCTATCTTGTTTGGAACTATATTAGTACCTAATCTTGGGTTCAAAATATTACTTTCATTATCTCTATGGTATAGTAAACTGCCGTATAACCAGAACATAGGCCAGTAATGTGTAGTTGTATTTTCAACAGGTATAGGTTTAGGTACTATTTGCCCTCTACTTCCGTATACAATGTGAAGCTGTATATCTCTATCAATCAAAAGTTTTTCCATCTCCCTAATTGAATTTAAATCTGCATCTTCTGCAAATCTAGGTTGGCTAGGATCTGTTTTGATATCGCTCCAGTTAAACTCCCATTCTTCAGCATTAAAAAATAGTATTTCTTTAACAGAGCTCCTATTGTGTTTAATTGAATTATAAATAGTGTCAAACAACGTACCTGATGTATATAACTTATTGTCTTGCCATTGTCTGAGTATTAAGAGTCCATTAATGTTTTTCATAAAGTAGCGTATAAAGAATTTAGTATTTCTGTTGATGCACTATAGTCTTTAATCTCATAGTAAAGAGAAGTATATTCTTTGCTTTGTAGGTATTGTCTATCTACTCTACCTCCAAATAGTACTGCTACTCTATTATTATGTATATTAACTTCATTACTCCATTTGTTAATTAAATCATACATTAAATGGTTATTTTTCACATAAGTTACTTCTTTAGTTAAATCTAGTACTAATTTACATCTTCCGTCTCTGATGTCTTGTAGTACTTTCTCGGATATAACTTTAAATCCGCTATTAATATTATTATAGAAGTAGGTGGGAGTTAGTACTTTTATTACATATAAATGTTTACTATCTACTATGTCCTTTATTTCTATATACTCTTGTGACTTTAAATCCGTAAGTAAATCAGAAGAACGGGTTCCATATCTAAAATAATCTTTCGGCAAAGTATGAAGCATAGTCATTTTATTGGATTCTTTTAGATTCCAGGTTTCAGATGTACCATTAGGCCTATTGAAGCCTAAAAGTGTATCGTACGATTCTATACTAAATTTAATTTTATCCATTATAACAAAGGAGTATTAACTGCTTTTAACTGGTTTATAAGGCAATGCTGCGGTTCATAGTCTTCTCCATGTCCCCAGTTTAGTCTAATTTTGTATTCAAAATGACTTCTATTATGTGCAAGTATTTCTTGCATGTCTTTTCTCATCTCATGTAACTCAAGAGTCGACAGTAGTGAGAGTTTTTTTAATTCTTTAGCAATATGTTCTGATCTATTAGTCCAATCTTCAAACTGATCATATTCTTCATTAAACCATTTACTAAACGTTTTATACCCTTCACATTTTAAATATTGAAGAGTACCTACAGAACCTAACACAAAAAATGGATGTCCCATAATAATAGGTTTCCATATTTTTTCAGATACAAATAATGTCCCTTTATTAACTAATGTTTCTGTTATTACTGAGCAAAATGTAGACTCGTAATCTTGTATTTCTATATTACATGCTAAGTTAAAAAAAGTATTTTTATTATCTATTTGCAAAGGTAGTTGTTTTGCTACTTCTCTCCAATCTCTATCATAGACTCCATGTTGCCTTATAGGATTAGAGTGGTGTGCATCTACAGGTTTACCTAAACTTGCTCTTCCTCTATCTAAAATACCGTACTCTTGTAGTTTAGCTATGAAATGTAAACGTGAAGGTCTAGGTGCTCTATTATAGGTAAGAAAAAGTTGTTTATTATCTACAGGTTTAAACTTACTTACGGGGTTTACTACTTCATTTTTATTCCAAGCACTAAATGCTTCATAGTGGTGTACTCTAATGCCGTTGTTTCTAACTTTAATGTGTTCACTAGCAATAGCATTACCTGTAATAAAATGAACACTGTTTTTAGGAAAACCTGCTTTTATTCTCCAATTTTCTACTATTTCAATATCGTTATTACCCTCCATTTGAGAATACCCTTCAAATACATACCAGATAACAACTTTGCATCTCTTTTCTATGACATCCTTCTTAAACCTTTCATGCATTAAATCGAAACCTATATCAATATTAAGTTTGAAGAATTCTGGGTTGAATACGTTAACTAGGTATATGTGTTTTTCGTTATGCTCTAATGTTTCGCTATCTTTCCAAATAATCTCTTCTGAATAAAATGTATGAGGGTAAGCATCGTTGTTAAGCTTACCGTGATCAAAAAATTCTCCTGTTTCACCAAATATGTTCCATGTACCTAAAGTATAAGGTATGTGAAATTTACCTGTTTCTTTCATATACCATGAAGGAGACGATAGATTTGGTCTAGGTCCTTTATATATAGAATCGTAATTTTCTCTAGATAATGTTATCATACGTACTCTTTCTTTACTAAGTATTCATATACTATTTTTGCCAGTACTTTGTGTCCGTATTTAGTCGGATGAGAACAAGGAGTCCAGTATTTATTTTCTTTACCTATATATTGTCCATACCAAGCATAATTACGTTTCTTTCTTAACTTTGGTTGTTTATTAAGGATAAGGAGTTGATCTATTAACTGTATGTCTTCTTCTCCGTACATCCAATTATTAAAATCTATCTGATCTATAATCTTGCTTTGTCTATTTTGGTCGTCCTCAGTTGTATCGGACATAATATTTTTAATCATTAAGCTTTTATAGCCCAGGTCTTCCATTTGATTAATAACTACTAAGTTTGCGTTATTGAGCTTACACCAGTTCTGCAGTTCAACTAAAGTAGAAATGAATTCTAAAGTAGTAGATTTATCATTAAATATTGCTGTTCCATATCCTATCCATAAGTCTTTATGCCCTAATCTATCTTTGTCATCGAAATCCGGATCTTGAGGCCAAATAGTTTCAAATAGATTACCTGAGGCTAGGTTTGTATCTGGAGCTATAAATTCATATCTACAAAACTGAGTAAAGGAAAATACAATGGTTATCTCAGAAGCTAAAGTAGCATCAAATTGAGGAGAAAATGTAGTTAGTTTTTTCACAGCATTACGGTTACCTTTGCCTCTATTACCTAGATTTATTATATTATAATCTTTTAAATGATTTTTCTTTAGTTGACTGGGCCATGAGTTGTTTCTCTCCATTTCAGTAAAGGTATTAATTACGCTTTGCTTAGTAGGTTCCATCCATTCTAATGTTTCCCAGATACCGTCATCATAGGCACCTTGTCCTTCAGTAAATGAATCTCCTATAGCGATAATAACTTTATCTCCTCTCTTAATCATCTTTATTTATTTACAGTAATTGCAAAATGAATCAAAATTAGTTGGCTTTTGAAATCTTACGTTATTCTCCATTACTAACTTATTATATTCTACAACTCCTCTTAATTGATTAAACCATTCTAACTTATCTTCAATACTTCTTTTACTAAATGCTTCTATCCATTCTAAGATAGCATCCGTTCTTTGTATATCGTTTAATTTATCATACTCTTCTGGGATCATAGCATCAAAGGTTTGGTACCCGTATTTAGTATGTAAATACTCTAAGCTATCTCTACCTCCAAATACAATAAATGGATGATTTGCAGCTATTGGTTTAAATACTTTTTCACTTAAGAAAACTGCTTTATTTTTATCCTCAAATTGTGCTTCACTTACAATGGTAACAAAAGAATCTAACATAGGTTGTTCATTTAACCTGTTTATAAACTCTCCAGCGTCAATATTATCATTTTCTCCGAATGTAGGTACATTATCATAGAATAAAGGAAGAGTTTTTGCTGCAGGACCTAAATCAACTGTTGTAAGAACTTCTTCTCCCATATTGCATCTTTGGTCTAATTCATAACTAAACTTATTCATGCTAACTATTCCTTCTTTAAGTAAATCTTTCTTATGAAGCATAGTGTACATCCATATCCTATGTTGTCTAGGTCTTCGGTTTAAAAAATTGTATACTTTTATTTTTTCTTTATTAGCATGTTTATATTTTAAATGATCATCAAATGTAGGTGCATAAACGTCTGGTTCTTTACTGTTAAGGTATATATCTGCTTCAAAATGACTATACCCTAGAACCTTAATAGTTTTAGTTTTATTGTCTCTCTCGTACTCTTCTTTATGTTTATGTATATTTAGATCACCTGTAATAAACATTATGCTCTCCACAGGGATATTAAGTCTATCACACTCCTCTTTGAAGAAATCAAACAGAGTATCGTCGTAGTATCCCTCTAAAGAATTATCAAACACAATTAAAGCTTCTTTCTTTTGAGCTTTAAGTATATGTTTCATACTAATTGCTGAGAATATTGATGCTCCATTTTTTTTCATCCAATGATCTGGTGCTGCATGAACACCTATTGGGTATATGTATTTAATGTTCTGTATTTTAGAGTCAGTACCTAAGTACTTATTAATCCTATAGCTACTATTTAAACCAAAACAAATGTTATCCCGAGTATCTCTATCATCATACATTTCTGGTTTAAGAATAGGTGTGCTAAAGTTTTTTAATACATCCAAGTGTATGAAGTAAGGGGAAGATGTTAAATGCGTGCCTTTCCACGATCTATCTCCATTAAATCCGTCATGTGTATCAGTAACTATGTTCATCTTATTTTTTCCAAAAACTATACAATCCTTTATCTATTTCGTAACTATCCCAAACAAATCTTTCTCTATTTGGTTGCTTCTTAGCCCATTTCCACATTTTAGATAAACCTTCATATAAGTCTGTCTTATATTCATATCCAAGAATATCAATAGATTTTTGATATGAGGGGTAAGCGTCTTTAACTTCATGTCTACCTTCTAAGTACTCAACTGTACCGTTTTTAATAACGTCTCTCAGAATTGCGTTTGCTTCATTTATAGAGTGAAACTTTGTACCGCCGAGGTTAATTGTTTCGCAACAAGCTTCTTTTAGTGTTGCGGCTTTCCATAATGGTTCCAAACAGTCATCTATAAAAGAGAAAGCTCTAGTCTGGGTTCCGTCACCAAATATTGTCATTGGTAAATCATTAATGTATTGGTACATCCAAATTCCTAATACATTTCTATATTTATCCCATATGTTTTGCCCTGTACCGAATACATTATGTGGTCTGATAATGCAGTACTCTAATCCGTGTTGTTCGTGAGCTACTTTTATATCCATTTCACAAGCGTATTTAGCAATACCGTAAGGGTCTATTGGTGAAGGTATATCAGACTCTTCAAAGGGTCTTTTTCCTTCCCATCCGTGTCCATATACAGCCATAGATGAAGTAAAGACTAATCTTTTTACATCGTGAATTATACATTCATTTACTATTGCAGCTGTTGCTATAGTATTATTAGTATAGTTGTATTTTCTTATAAAAGGAGATAAACCTTCTGCTGCATAGGCTGCAAAATGAAATACATATTCTGGTTTATGGTATTCAAATATACCTGTTAGGTCTTCTTTTGCTATATCAGTTTCATAGAAAATGATTCTCTTGTCTATATTTTCTCTATAACCTCCTGAAAGGTTATCGATTCCAACTACTGTGTATTCTGGTTTATTATCTAAAATCCATTTAGCTAACCTACTACCTAATAGCCCTGCAACACCAGTTATTACTATTTTTTTGTCCATAATCCTGTTATTTGTAGAGTATATCTTGGTTCAATACCAATATTACTAGCAGCATGCTCTACATCTGTGCTATAAATTACATAATCTCCTCTTTTCCAATTTACTATAGCCTTTCCTTCTGCTTCAAAATAATGTCCAGGCTTCCAGTCTTCTATAAATATGATGGCTCTACATACTCTATCAATACTTCTTTCTAATTTAAACCTTTTACAGTATGTCTGAAAGTGGTCAATATGTGGAGGCATAATTTCAAGCTGTACCATTTTATAGAAGGTATAACCACAATGTGTTAATCCTAATTCATTTGATACATCTTCTACCCATTCTGGCATTGGGTTTTTACTATTATAAAGAGCTCCTAGAAAAGTATCATGAGTGTATCCTTGATTTCTCCAGTTATTTAGTTCTTTTTTGTTTGTAAGATTCTGTTTTGTATAAGGAAAATGCAAATATTCATTTCCCATTACTGTGTTAATCTTACCTTGTTTAACCCAATTATCCATATTTAATCTCTTACCATATCAGCAGTGCAGCAATGAAAAGAACCTCCTAATGTTCTGGAGTGTCTTATATTTAAGTCCAAAGCTTCAATCTTATATTTTTTAAGTTGCTTAATTAATTCTGTTTGTCTATTATCTACACATACTGTATTTTCGTCTAACGAGATAAGATTTATTCCTACCCATTCTGATGCTCTTAGTACTCCTTTGTATCCTATATCTACCATTGGTGCTGCATATATAATATCCCACCCTTTAAAGAGTTTTGGCATATTCTTTTCGTTAATTCTAGATGGATTAACTAATGCTAGTCCGTCTCTTAGAATGGCAATTGTAGAATCTATATGAGAATAGGAATACATATTTTCTAAGTAGTGTACATTGTATTTATCTCCTAATATATTTTTTAACCAGGTATGTCCTTTTTTATTACCTGTATTAGAGTTTAAATACAGAATGTCGTCGTTATGTCTTAGTATATTTGCTGCATCAAAGACAGGTTCAACATTAGTTAATGTTAAATCCTTTAAATTAGTTCTTTGGTAAGAATCATCTGTTAATCTTGGTTTAGGTGCACATATCCATTTAGATCCTTTGTCATTATATTTTATAAAAAGGTCCCTATAAGCATCCGTTTCAAACTGTCTGGATCTTAACGTCATAGGTGATTCTATAAGGGTATCTCCTATTACTGTCATAGTATCTCTAGGACAAAAGGTATAGTATTGATCTGTCTCCCAATATCCGTTAGATACGGTCTTAGTAGTATCTATTATATCAGGTCTGTGTACTATAGCTCCAAAATCCTGCAAAGCTTTTGTCAATAGGTCAAGATCTTCTATAGACTCTTCATAAACTTTAGGATCAAAGAATCCTAATTCCTTAGAAGGTATATTATCTTTGTCCGCATAGTTAATAGCATGGAGATCAAAACCATGTCTAGGCATATTTGCATTGTCGACTCTTCCGACAATTACTTCTCTTAATTTACCGTATTCATTTTTTACATTAACCATTTGAAAATACTTTATAGTTTGTTAAATCTGGGTAGTTCTTATATGACCACTCTTTAGGTTTAGTTGCTACTGCATCAGGTATTTTATGAATACCCATTAGAGCAGTTTCAGGAGTCATATAATAATGATACCCTGCTGTATTAATTTCTTGTTTATCCCAAGGTAGTGGAGATTTAATATCTCTACCATCGTAAGACATTCTCCTTAGTTCATCTGCTGCTTCTTCATTATCAGTTAAGATCATCCCTCCTCTTCCTAAGTTCAAATGCTTCTTAAATTGAAAACTTAGTACCATAAAGGTCCTATCAATATACGAACTTTCTTTCCAATACACTGCTGAATCTATAATATTTTCAGTTATATAGTAATAATCGTACCAATTTTCATCTTTCCAGGTTAGTTCTAAGGTTAATTTACTAGCTAACATAGGAATAGATAGATACGTATGTTTTGGTACCTCAATTTTTTTAGCTTTTGTGTATCTGAGAGCTAATTCTAAACCATGAGTACAACAGTCTACTGCTACTGCAAATGGAGCTCCATAATGACGAGCTATTTGTGATTCGAATATGTTTACAGTTGCAAATCCCATTAGTTAAGTTTTGATATACAATTAAATGCATGTTTTATGTTAACGAGTATTTTGTCTATAGGGTCAGTAATGTGGTAAGTTAGTAGGTCTGTGCTATATGCTGCTACCAAAGTCCAAGTTGATACCGGATGTCCTAATATAATTTTACAAGTTCTTAATGCTGATTGATCTATTACTGTTTCTAGACCTGTTCTTTCTAAGTTAGTAGATTCGTATAAGTGAGTACTGTGTATGTATTTAGGTACATGCTTATAAAAATCATCTCTAGTAAATACTTTAGTGCCTTCAGGTAATAGATCTGTAATCTTCTTAAGTTCTATAGTAGGTAGATCAGTAGAGATATAAAACTGTGCTTTTGGTCTTTCTGCTATGATGTCCTGAAGCAACCTAGTAACTTTTCTATCATTTACATACTTGTATATAGAATCTTTTGATCTGGGATTATTCTGGTTTAATAAATCATTATCCTGTAATGTTTCACTAAACTCTAACATTTCTTTTTTAGATTTAAATACTCCTGATCCTCTTCTCAAATGCACTCCTATAGTGTTAGTTCCAAGTACTTTCAAAAAACTTTTTCTAAATGTTGGATCTATAAGTTTTATTTCTCTACTTCCTTTACGTGTTTTATATTTAGTGTCTTCGAGTACTAAACCTACTTTGCTCCAATCGAATGCTGTATAGTAGTCAATATTATTTTTAAGCGTATCTTCTTTTCCGTCTAATATGTCATCAACCATTTTATTTGTAATAGGTAGAAGTTTTGTCCACTTCTCTTTATGGTGATCAAAATCCCATCTAGCTATTTTGCTTTGAATTTGAGGATCTGTATGCCATAACTGCCAGGTCATCATACCCGGAAAGTCTAGAAATTTCTTTTCATGCCAAAAGTGCTGTTCTACTTCTGTATTATGGTCTGTACCACAAATCATTTGTAATTTATATACTGTTTCCCAATGTTGTATTCTATTACCATATCCTGTATCAAACTCATGGTGCCCACCTCCCCATGGTTCTAGTAATCTTATTTTATAATGCAAGCCTATATAATTTTAGTCCATTTAGATTTTTTCTTCTCCACATCCGGTGCATATTCGCCTGCCGGGTCAGCCTTCTTCTTCTTAATGTTTACACTTTTCCATTTAGTTTTAATTTCATGTTTAGGTTTATCTATATCTGGTTGGTACTCACCTGATTCAAAATGAGTAATTGCTCCGTTATTAACTTTTACCTGTGGTATATTTTTATCTACTTCGATAGAGTCGTACCATTCTACCAGTTCTGGGAATGTTTCTCTAAAGTTAAGGTTTTTTCTTACATCGTATTGTTCATAGAAACTTTTAAAGTCATGATAATGTTTAGTTTTATCTTCTTCTGTACTTGTATGTCCTTGCTCTACTACGTCTACATATTTAATCAACCTTTCGATTTGAGCTTTTTCATGATCCATCATCAATGGATGGTCTTTTTTACCCTCATACCATGTTGATAACTTCTTATATACCTTAACTTTTTCAGAATCAACTAGATTTAATGGTGATTGAAATGCTGGCCATCTTAATATATTTAAGTCAATACCAGGTGAGTTCATTCCATATTTTTCTTTAAGAGAAAACATATCATCCATAAATTCAGTAATAGAATAGAGACATAGACTGTTAATAGTCATCATACATATAACTTGATTGTAATCTGCTTCTTCTATAAACTTAACTAAATTAGCTCTCCATTGATCGTAATCTAATCCTGATCTAATATAGTTTGCTGCTGGTCCATAAGCTTCACAACTGGTATATAAATCAAAACCTTTAATATCTATGTCCTTTGTAGTGTCTATAAGCTTTTGTATAAGCTTAGGATGTACCATAAGGTTAGAATTTACTGCTAAAGTTAAGTCTGGAGCTGGGTGCTCTTTAACTGTCTCTAAGAATTTCCAAAAGTTATGAGATGCAGATGGCTCTCCTCCTGTAACTCTTAATTCTTGTAGGTGTTTTGATAATTCTGGCCACCATTCAACAAAAGCTTGAACGTATGGATTATTGTCATTATATTTACCAAATAAATCTGCCCATGACCCATCGGCATGATATGCTCCTGCAGAGGTAGTTTTAAAATCTTGGTAAGGTCCGTTTGTTTCAATATCTTTAGCCCAAGTTGTTGAGTACCCAGCATTACAGTATGAACAAGCTAAATTACAGGTCCTATCAAAAGATACTTCTACTGTTTTTAGCATAATATCAGCATCCCAAGGTGCATTAGCTGCATCTTCTATTTCTTGGTCTGTATATATTCTACTTTTGAAGATTCTATCTCCTGCTGTATTAGGGTCAATGTCTTCTACTTTCCAGCAATAAGAACATTCTGCTGGTCGAACACCTTCAAGCATCATTTTTCTTATCTTCTTTTTAAACTGAGTATTATGAAGTGCTGATGGATTTTTTTTAATCTCTTCTAAGTCAATCGGGTGCGGTAAAGGTAAGTGACATGAATTAGTGTACCCGTGACCTAAGTGGAGACTGGCATTGTACCATTTAGCTGCACAAAAACTTTTACTTACTGAGTCTAGGTGATCAGCTTTCCACTTTATTAATTTATCTGTATCTGACATTTATATTTTATTTATGAAATTACAATTACCTGTTATGTCTACTGATTTATCGAATATAAATTCTTCGAATAAATGATGACAAAGCAGATTACCGTCTTGCTCTATTTTAAATTCTTGTAACGAAATGTCAGTGTAGTTGAGATTATAACCGTTTTTAGGAAAATTACCTGCTCCAAAAATAATATGAGGATTATCTTCGATTGCAAAACCTTTTTCAGTTAGATCCAGACTAAGAACTAATCGTTGACTTATAAATATTTCAATTTTCTCTTTTGCTACGTGTTCTATACGAACTTTTAATTGAACTCCATCAAATATCGGATGAGGTAGTTCATCGTAGTTCGTTTCTCCTAGTTTATTCATTAAAGTAAACAGTAGTCTACCTTCGTATATGTCTAATGCTGTATAGTGTGGTAGAAGGGTAAACAGCGTACCTATCACACCTTCTACTTTATTAACTATCATATTAATAGACAGTACAAAGTTGTTCTCTCCTGTTAATTGTTTTGTTGCTGGATTCTCAGGAAATGTATCACATATATGGTTTGGCCATAAGACCCATGGATTACCCTCTTTTATGTTTAGCATAGAATTCTTTTAGTTCTGGAAATGTTTCTTGAAAGTTTGTACCTCGTCTTTCGTCTAATTGGTCTACAAAGGTTACAAATTCCTTCCTAAATTTATCTACGCTAAACATACTCTTGCCAATTGCGTAGTCATAGATTCTTTTTATCTTTTGTATTTCAACATTTGAAAAGCCGTAATTATCTTGATGATACTCTTTCATACCATAATATAGTGCTTTTTTGGCAGAATTCAAAATTAATTCCTTATCTTTATCCTCTAATATTTTAACAGATAAATGTGATGGCCACCTAAGGTAGGAAGTATCTAATGATACTGCTGATATTTTATATCTTTTACCGTTATGATGTTTCTTTTTCATCTCAAATATTCTATCTAGTAAGTGATCGTATGAAAATACTGATAGGGCATTAAAGGTAGCCATAATATTGATCGTAACTTTAGGTAACTCTGTAAGTATCTTGTCTACATTTTCCCAAAACTTCTCATAATCTAAACCGAATCTTGTATATTCTGCTTGTGCTCCTTTTGCTTCTACAGATGTATATACTACAAACTCTTTAACCTTGTCTTGGTCAGTAATTATCTTAGCTTTAGCAATAAACTTATCTATTAATGCGTCTGGTACTCCTAAGTTGGTGTTTATACCAATCGAAAGTTTAGTATTAGGATTTTCTTCTTCTATAATATAATCTAGTACTTTAAAGGTATCTTTTGATAATAAAGGTTCTCCTCCTGTAATACGGAATGTATGTAGATCTCTATATAATGAAGGCCACCATTTCCACCATGCTTCAACATAGGGATTATACTCTGATTGTAGCAATGGCATTTCATTTTTCTTTCGTAATGTTTCGATCTCATTAAATTGACCGTCTGCTGCTTTGTATGGTCCGTGTTTTTCTATTTCTTGTACCCAAGTAGATGAGTACTGAGGTCCGCAGTAAGCACATTTAAAATTGCATGTATTAGAAAAAGACACTTCTACATACTTTGGATTAATATCATCTCTCCAATTGGATTTTGCAATTTGATCGAATTGACCTATTGACCACTCTTCAGAAGACTTAAATACTCTATCAGAAAATGAGTTAGAATTATCTTCTACACTCCAACAGTAGTTGCATTCATCAGGTTTACCTCCCTCTAACATTTCCTTACGTTTTAATTTCTTAAAACGGGTATTATGTAGTGCAGATGGATTCCTTTTAATCTCTGCTATAGAAATTTTATGAGGAGTAGGATGGTGACATGAATGTGTCATCCCGAGTCCTAGATGTATAGTAACTTGTGTCCATTTTGCTAAACAAAATCCACATCCTACTTTATCTAATTTATCTTTTACTTGTTGTGAATTCATAGTTTAATGTTTATCATCTTCGCCCAAGGAGTAAGTACGTCTTCTCCTAATAATTCATAATTCACTTGTTTTATTCCGTCTTGCTTATAATCTATTTTACCGTTTTGCATTTGTAATACATAACGTTTTTCATTCTCTGCTGTCGTTTCTCCTTTAACAAATTTACCTCCTATTATGCCTTCATCTTCATGTGGTAAACATCTAAATCTACCTTCCCTTCTAAAAGGTAAAATTGAGTTTGGAATTTCTATATCTTCTATTATAGTTTCGGTAGCATAATCATCAACCTTATCATGGTCTGGGTTATTAAAGTCTAAATTTATTTTAAGTTCATCTTGAGGTATATTGTTATGTAGGTCTGCAACCTCTTCTGGTCTTAAGTCTCTTCCCCAAGCAAATACTTTTGCTATATCTCCTTTGAAGTACTTAATAGTGCTTTCATCTTTTTCAGAAGGAGTAGTACCTAAGTACCAATCTGCTGATCCATACCCTTTCAATTTACCTTGCCATTTATAAGGCGATGGACTTCCAATTCCACCTCTAGAATCTACTTCACTGCCGTTTAAGTACATATGAGAGAGTTGCTCTCTATTAGAGAATACCATTGTTACCCAACTCCATTGTTCATCGTACCTCTTTACCCACATATAGTTATGTTGGTTAAACGAGTTCCAATATGTAGCTGATATAGCTCTAGAATTATTAAATCCTATACCATAATCATACCCTGGTATTCTTAGAACTGGGTATTCTACATATCTTCTGTCTTTCTGACCGATTAAGAATATAGGGTTCTTTTCAGGTTGCTGACGGGGTCTCATCAATACTGATATAGTGTGACTTTTAGAAGTTAGCCCTCTTAATTTTCTTTCAAAAGGAATTTTAATGAAAGAATTATTTCCGTTAAATCTCCTATAAGTTTGTTCTTGAGGAGTTTTAGTTATAAAAGTATTATTAGTAAGCCCTTCTTCATGGCATCGCCAAAATAAATCATCATCTTCCATACCCCAATCCCAATAATTATTAGAATATCCGTTTGTTTTCTCTAAATGCTCTTTAGTAAATACAACTGCACCTCCAAAATATTCATGATATTTAAGTTGGTAATTCATTTGAGATATCTTAGTAGCAATATGTCTTGGTCCTTCTGTAGGGTAAGAGTAATCTGCTCCTTGTTCTGGTATCATGTCTATATCATGAAACACTACATAGTCGCATCCTTCTTCAAAAGCTACTTTAGCTGCAATATTCTTAGTAGCTCCTCTATTAAAAAGCTTATCGTCAGCTTGATGACAAAAGTACATATGAAATTCTATGCCCTGTTCTTTTAAGTACTTACCTGTTTTAGGTATGAACTCATTTAGGTGTTCTTCTCTATTACGGTAAGGTACACATACTCCTAGTTTCATAATTTTACTGTTAAGTGGTGGAAATTAGCTACATCAATTATACTGTGTACCTTGTATTTTAAATTGTTGATTCCATCTTCTGATGTATCTCTATACCCTCGTTTAACTTCATTCATAAACTTAAGTTGATTATACCTTGTTGTAATATCTTTCCAACCGGTGTTTAGAAACCCATTTTCACCATGTTCTAGTTGTCTATATTTTGATGTTCTTCTAAATGGAATACATATAAAGTCTGTTATATCCTCCTTGTATGGCACTATTTCAACGTCATTTAATTCTCCTAAAATATGATCTTTACCTAAGTCTACTACTTTGTAATCTTTTACAGTTAAAGGTACAAAGTTATGTTGTAAATATTGTTGGCTCTTGTACGAACCAAATTGCATACCCAATGGAACTCCTTTATTAGTAGCAACAGAATGTACTTCTTTCTGTGAAAGAGCTGAATTCCATATAGCTACTTGCTGTATTCTACCTTTAAAGAAATGTTCTTCTCCTTTACGTGCAGGGAATGAAGCTCCAATATACGAGTGTTTTTGAGACTGGTAATTTCTTAAACCTGTAGGAATAATCTTAGAGCATTCTTTTACTCCATTAAAGTACAAAGTAAGTTCTTTTAGCTCAGTATCCCAGGTTACTGTTATATTAGACTGTAATGGTGGTTTAACTTTCGTATTTAAGTAGTGATGGTTTCTTTCTGAGTCAAATAATTCAACGGTAAATCTACCAAAACTAGTGTACATTATATTGAAATCATATCCAGGTATACCAAATATAGTAAAATTATCTTTGTCTTTTAGGTGGTCATACGTTATCTCTTCTGGTTGAGCTGTTACTGTAATCGAAAAATCACCTCTAGTCCTAAGAGTATTAGGAACTTTAATATATGCTGAATTACCGTTAAACTTAAATGCTGAGGTATTACCGGAAGCTGCTTTATAAGGTATTGTATCTAATTTAAGTCCGTTTAGTCTTGCTCTAAAAAGTAGATCATCATCTTCGAAACCCCATCCCCAGTATTCATTAGAAAACCCATTAATACGTATAAAATCATTAATAGGAAATAATGTAATACCTCCGAAGTATTCAGGGAACGGTAAATTCTGTGTAGCTAAATGTATAGGGTATTTTGAATATTTATAATCTACGTTAGTAGGGAGCATATCAATATCATGCAATACTATGTATTCACATTCTAACTCTTTAGCTTTAAGTACACCTATATTTAATAACTTCCCTCTATTGAAAATCTTTTCATTGTCTTGTTCTACAATAACTAGTTCGTAAGGTATCTCTTGTTGAGATAATGCATAATGTATAGCTGTCTTAAACTTAAAGAGCTGTTCGTACCTATCTCTATATGGTACAATAACTCCTAGTTTAGGTTTACTCATCTACATTCTTTGCTTTAGTTAGGTTAGTATGCCATTCAGCTAAATAGAATTGAAGTCTATCTCCCCATTCGTCTTTATCTACTTCTTCAAACCACACAGTAAGTGCATCTAAACTCATTGCGATTTTTTCTAAGGCTTTAACTTTTCTTTCTTCTTGTATAACTTTTTCTTGAGCTATAACTTGTTCTTGTGTTTCCTTACTCATATCTTAACTATTAATTTACGTAATTTATTCCAGTGTTTATAATCTATATAATCAATATACGAACTTTCAGTTAAATTATCAACTAAAAATTCAGGTTTTTCAATGTCAATTTTCCAATCACTGCGTGCTATTGCTCTATACATTTTACTGTATTCTTTAGAAAATGCATATTCTTGTTTAATATCTGCTACTTCTTGTATTCTACTTAGACACGTACTATCCCACTTAAAGTGGTGTACCTGAGTGAATACTTCTTCTATAGGCATTCTCTTAGGATGTGAATCTCCCCAGCTATTAGTACCGTCTTTGAATTGAGCATAATGCTGTCCAGATGTAACATCTTGATATCCTTTCATTAATGTACATTTATTGGGACATGCTCCAGACATCGGATATCTAAAGAAACCTGCTAAAGGAAAAGCTTCGTTAATATTAGTATCTCTCGTAACTAAGGGGAAAGTACCATTAGTACCTACTCTATCTATGAACCCACCTGTGACAAAGTCATAACCATGTCTCTCACACTTCTCTATGATGTCTTCAATCGGTTCTGGGTATACTTGTAATTCATCATCATCTGATACTATCCACCAGTCGTTTGGGCGTTGGTTTTTTACATAATTATAGAGCTCTGTTACTCTTTCCCAGTTGTACTTATCTTCTGTTACAACTAAATAAGGTTTTATCCCTAGTTCTTGTATTTCCTCTAAAATACCGTCATCTTCTGATGATCTATAAACTACTATATATGCTTTTTCAATATCGCGTTCATAGTGCTTTAACATATGGGGTAACATATGTGTATTTTTGCCGACTACTGTAACTAAGTTAGGTTTCATTTTTTACGTAATATAGTTAATCCTGTTGAACTTGGTTTAGTAGGTAAGTTTCCTTCATTAAAAAAGTCGAATCTTTGCCATTCATCTGATATCTCTTGTATAAATTTAGCTGGTCCGTTAGCGAACTCTTCGTGATGGTGTTGATCTGATACATCTTTGGTTACTATATGGTTGTTAGCATAAGTGATGTCTGTATCGTGTATTGATATAATAGCGTTAGGGTTAAGAATTTGACTATATAGTTCAAAATCTTCTTTTACGTTTTCGTATGAATGTCCTGCATCAATATGTAAGTAGTCTACCTTTATATCTTCTTTTACGAAAAAGTTATGAAATGCTTTTACTGTTGTTGTATTAATTACTCTAGGATGAAAAGTTTTCCGTAGAAATGAGTCTTTATCTAACCAATCTACATTACCTCCTATTCCGTTTGCTGCGTCTACTAAGTAAGTAGCTCCTATATCTCCCCAGTTAAAGTCTTTATTGCCAGTAAAAATTTCTTGGTCATAAAGATCTATTCTAGCTTGAGTCATAATTCGGGGTATAAATCCAGCTCCTGAACCTAAACATACGCATACCTTAGCTCTCATATATTGAATAAAAGAGTATATAAGCATTCCATCTCCTAAATGGTACTTAGTAGCTCCATGAGTCCATCTGTAGTCTACAGGTTCATGCTTAACCTTAACGTTACCATCCTTATCTAAACTGTAAGTCTGGTTGTTAGTTATCTTGTCAAATATAAAACCTTTGTCAACTATGCTCATTTATTGTCTTTTTATGCTACTTAGATCTATTAATTTATGAAAATTAATGCAATTAAGCAACATTTCTGTCTCTTCTTTATATGGATGGTCTGGGTCATCTTTTTTATACCATGCTTTTAGTGGCCCATAATGTCTAAAAGTATCCCAACTATCTTCAATAGATATAATACCTTCCCCAGGTTTTGATTCCCATTGCCATTTATCACAGTCCCAAGGAGTTGATATAACAGGAAGATAGTCTACTTTATTTTTGTCAAGTAAGTGTCTAAGAAGTAATTGTTCAGCAAATATAAGGTACTTGGAATGTGGAGCTTTGAGAAGAGTAAGTTCTTCCATTAATTTAATACTTAAATTTGCATATTTCTGAGTAAATATAGGATCTGGTAAATAAAGAAAGGATACGTTACATGATTCTGTTTGCCATCTTGCTCTATAAGATAATTTTCTTACGTATGGATCTAAGTTAGTAGGATAGTATCCTCTACCGTTTTCGTAGTTAGCTACTAAAACTCTGCCTTCTTTAAAGTTATGTTTGAAGGGCTTAAATACTAAAGTATCTCCGTCCATTATAACACATGGTTCAGTTTGAAGTGCTAAAACTTGAAGTTTAGTTCCGGCCCAAAATACTTCTTTATTGAAATTATGTTCAAAGTCAATAGATATGACTTCATCCCATAGTGAAAGAACCTCTAGTTTATTAAGGAGTTCATACGTCATAGGGTCGACGTATATTACAGTATGATCTTCTGGATGGTTCCGTTTCCATAAAGAAACAGAGGCAAACATAACGAGTAAATTAAATTTACTATAAGCTTGAGTATCTCTTTTTAGATTCTCGTGTACCCAAATTATTTTCAAAACCTTTCATTTTTAAATTATTATGTAGGATCAGAATGCGATGTGTCAAAGCACGCATAGAAATTAGTGACTCCTACATGAGTTGACGAAGTCAAGGTTATAGTACCAGTTGTAGTACCTGCTCCTGCTGTACTAAGTGCACTACCTGCTCCTCCTGCAGTATCTCTAAATGAGTGGAATACGTAGGGGTATGTTGCGGTTGCTGTAATAGTAATAGAAGCTAAAGATCCAAAGTTAACATTTTTGAGAGAATGTGCAGTAGTTTGAGCAGCTAAAGTATATCCTGAAGTAACAGAAATACTTCCTCCTGTTTCTGGTGTAACAGATCCGTATAAGAAATCATTCCCTCTAAGTTCTGATAAACTATGTGGTTGTGAATCGGCTGGCTCTAATGTGCTAAATATACCATTCATACTCAAATTAGAGTTAGAAGAAAAATGATTATGCCAAGCATCTATTGTTGCCATTGAGACTGCTGCATTCGATGCGTATGAATATACTGCCATGTTATTACTTTTTAATTATTTTATTAATAGGAAACATTTTACCTAACTCTACTTTTAAAGCTCCGTATGTAAATTCAAATAAATCACTAATTAATTCGTTATTTACTTTATTCTTAGTCTCCGTACTTTCACTTATTATTACTTTTTCGTTTTCAATTACATCTTTATATTTAGTAATTTCATCTCCATTATCGTCAAAGCTGATATAGGGTTTAGACTTTATTACTTCCCTATCTTCGTATTTTGGAATTGAAACTTCCTGTAATTCTGCAACTTTGATTCTGAATTGATTAGGAATATTGATTTCTTGTCCTTCATCGTCTTTATCTTTATAGTAAATAATTTTAGATCCTATAAGACCTTCAGCATTCTTTAAGTCGTCTTCCAGGTACTCCCTGTTAAACTCTTGTGCTCTCTTATAATCTAACCACGTTGTAGTAGTTATCAATACTTCAGATGTTACCTTATTGAAACGATAATTATCTATCCTAACATAAGCTTGCTCTGTAGGGCCACTACTTGTTTCTAAATCTATATTTAATATAAAACCCATTCTATCCTTTATTTGTTTTCTAATTTTTCTACTTTAGCAGATAATTCTTTTACTGCTTCAATTAATAAACCTGTAATTTGTGCATAGTTAACAGACTTCATACCTTCGTCGTCAGTTAATACTAATTCTGGAAGTATTGCTTCTAATTCTTGTGCTACAACTCCAATTGATCTGCTGTTATCAGCTATCCTAGTAAATTCTACACCTCTAAGAGCTTTTGTTTTGTCTAATGCTCCATCGATCGTTACGATATCTTTTTTAAGTCTTTCATCAGAGTAAGCAGTAATGTCACTATCAGCTACTATTCTACCACTAACGTCTATACCTGAAGTATCTACTCTTAGTCTCTCAGTACCGTTTACTACTGTTCTAGTCCAAGCATTGTTAGAAAACTGAATATAGTCGCCTGAATTTAATCCTACGTGCGTAAGACCGTCTCTTAAATCTGCTTCAATACTAAATGCATTAGTGCCAGATAAATCAAGTCCTGCTCCAGCAGAATAAGTTGTGTTCGTATCTGTATTAGTTGTATAAGAAGGTAATCCAAATGTACCATCATGTTTTAAGAAATGTCCACTTGTTCCTGCGGTTGGTACATGTCCATTATTACCACTCCCAATTTTAGTTCTTATTTGGGCTGCAGTATTCTGAGTGTTTGTATTTGTATTAGTTGTATAAGAAGGTATTCCAAATGTACCATCATGCTTTAAGAAGTGTCCTGCTGTTCCTATTGATGGTACAACTCCGCTGTTACCAGTCCCTACTTTAGTTCTTATTTGGGCTGCAGTATTCTGAGTGTTTGTATTTGTATTAGTTGTATAAGAAGGTAATCCAAAAGTACCGTCATGCTTTAAGAAATGACCTGCTGTACCTGCAGTTGGTACGTGACCGTTATTACCACTTCCAATTTTAGTTCTTATTGCTGCTGCATCATTCTGAGTGTTAGTATCTGTTGATGTAATAACACCTGTTGAACTATTGTATGATGAATTACCAGTTGCAGATATCTTGCCTCTAACTTGTGCTGTAGATAATTGAGTGTTAGTATCAGTATACGATGTTATGTATCCTGCACTATTTGCAATTTGACTGTTATCTGTTATAATATCATCTGTTAAAGCAAGTGTTCCGCTTGCATTTGGTAATTTGATTGATCTATCAGCAGTTGGGTTTATAGCAACTAAGGTAGTTTCATTAGCATCTGCTGTTGCTCCTTCAAATACTACTCCATTAGAAGTTTCGATTACAGATACGTTATTAGTAGTTGTAGTACCTGCTACAGTTAAGTTACCAGGAATTGTTACGGTATCTGTTGAATCACCAATTGATACTGCATTACTGCCAAATGAACTACCTAATCTTGTTTTAAGATTTGCAACTGAAACATCATCGTTTGTATCTGTATTGGTATCTGTTGAACTAATTGTTCCATCTGACGCTATTGATACGTTAGTACCTCCAGTAAATAAACCTATAACATAGTTATCAGACAATTGTGTGTTAGTATCTGTTGAAGTAATTACTCCTGTTGAATTATTGTATGATGAATTGCCGCTAGCTGATATCTTGCCTCTAACTTGTGCTGTAGATAATTGAGTGTTAGTATCAGTATTGGTATCAACAGAATTAATTTTAATAGTATTAGCTGCGTCATCAAATACTACAGTAGTGTTCGTTCCATTTATCCATTGTCCAGCTGCTAAGTCTCTAATTTCTTCATCAGAACGTTGAGTGTTAGTATCTGTGTTAGTATCAGTAGAAGATATTTCTCCATTAGTAATACTTACATTAGCTCCTGCTGTGAATTTACCTCTTACATCTGCTGTAGATAGTTGAGTGTTTGTATCGGTAGAGCTTATTGTTCCATCTGATCCTAGGGTTACATTAGTACCTCCAGAAAATAATCCTATAACATAGTTATCAGATAATTGAGTGTTTGTATTTGTTGAAGTAATAACACCTGTTGAACTATTGTATGATGAATTACCAGTTGCAGATATCTTGCCTCTAACTTGTGCTGTAGATAGTTGAGTGTTGGTATCAGTTTTAATGTACCCCATCGCTGCAATTTGTGCATCACTTAACTGTGTATTCGTATTGGTTACTGTATTAGTAATAACACCTGTTGAATTGTTATAAGATATTCCAGTTCCAGCTGATACTTTACCTCTTACATCTGCTGTAGATAGCTGGGTGTTTGTATCAGTTTTAATATATCCAAATGCTGCAATCTGAGCATCACTTAGCTGGGTGTTGGTATTTGTAACTGTATTAGTAATTACCCCTGTCGAACTATTATAAGATATACCTGTACCAGCTGATACTTTCCCTCTTACATCTCCTGTAGATAGTTGAGTGTTTGTATCTGTAGACGTAATAACCCCTGTTGAAGAGTTATACTGAGCGTTACCAGTAGCTGATATTTTACTTCTAACTTCTGCAGTTGATAATTGAGTGTTAGTAAAAGATGTTATATATCCTGAACTGTTAGAAATTTGATTGTTATCAGTTATAATGTCACTTGTTAAAGCAAGTGTTCCGCTTGCATTTGGTAATTTGATTGATCTATCAGCAGTTGGATTTTGTGCTATTAAAGTAGTTTCATTAGCATCTGCTGTTGTTCCTTCAAATACTACTCCATTAGAAGTTTCGATTACAGCTACATTATTAGTAGTTGTTGTTCCTGCTATTGTTAAGTTACCAGGTATGCTAATAGTATCGTTTGCATCTCCAAATGTAGCACTACCTAATGATGCAGCTAAAGCTGATTTAACATTAGTTGTGTCTGTAACATCAGCCGAAGCTTCAATTGCATTTAATTTAGAATGGTCTGTATCTGTAAATACATTTGAGTCAGATGCCGCTTCAACTGCACTTCTTACTTGTGCATTATTTAGTTGTGTATTAGTATTCGTTACTGTATTAGTTATAGCTCCTGTTGTACTATTATAAGATATACCGGTACCTGCAGATAGTTTAGATCTTACTTGTGAATCACTTAATTGAGTGTTAGTATCTGTTGATGTAATAACACCGGTTGAACTATTATACTGTGAATTGCCACTAGCTGATATTTTTCCTCTTACATCTGCCGTTGATAACTGAGTGTTAGTGGTAGTATCGGTAGAACTTATTGTTCCGTCAGCAGCAATTTGTACGTTAGTTCCTGCTGTTAATGCACTTACTACGTTTACAGTATCTGTTACGTCTGCTGAAGCTTCTATTGCGTTTAATTTAGAATGATCTGCATCAGTGAATGTATTTGAATCAGTTGCTGCTTCTACAGCTGCTTTGATTTCAGCATTTGTTTGATCTGCAGTAGCACTTGCTTCGATTGCATTTAATTTACTATGATCAGCATTAGTAAAGTTGTTCTGTGACAACTCACCATCTTGAATTGAATATGTTGTATTATTATCAGTTTGAGTTAGTGCTCCTCCTGCGAAAGATAAACCTCCTGCAAGTGTAATTTCATCTCCATTGTCTATATCTGTTCCTGCTAAAGTAAATGAATAGTTATTAGCACTATCTTCAATTGCATTTAATTTACTGTGATCAGCATTAGTAAAGCTATTTTGAGATAACTGTCCATCTTGTACTGAGTATGTTGTATTGGTATCAGTAGAAGATATTTCTCCTCCTGCTGAAATAGCTACGTTAGTTCCTGCTGTTAATGCACTTACTACATTGGCTGTGTCTGTTACATCAGCTGAAGCTTCTATTGCATTTAATTTAGAATGGTCAGCATTAGTAAAGTTGTTTTGTGACAACTCTCCATCTTGTATTGAATATGTTGTGTTAGTAAAGGATGTTATGTATCCTGCACCATTCGTAATTTGATTGTTGTTAGTTATAATGTCACTTGTTAAAGCAATTGTACCACTTGCATTTGGTAAGTTAATTGATCTATCAGCAGTTGGGTCTATAGCAACTAAGGTAGTTTCATTAGCATCTGCCGTTGTTCCTTCAAATACAACTCCATTAGATGTCTCTATTACTGCTACATTGTTAGTAGTTGTAGTACCTGCTACTGTTATACTTCCTGGGAAAGTAATTGTATCTGATGAATCACCAAATGTAGCACTCCCTCCTAAAGAGGCATTTAAAGAGCTTTTTACATTAGCTGTGTCTGTTACATCAGCTGAAGCTTCAATTGCATTTAATTTAGAATGATCTGTATTTGTAAAGTTGTTTTGTGACAACTCACCATCTTGTACTGAATATGTTGTATTGGTGTCTGTTCCTGTTATTACCCCTGTTGTACTGTTGTACGATACAGCTCCTGCTCCACTTAATTTGGACCTTACTTGTGCTGTTGATAGTTGTGTGTTAGTAGTAGTATCGGTAGAACTTACTGTTCCGTCAGCAGCAATTTGTACATTAGTACCTGCTGTTAGAGCTCCAACTACGTTTGCAGTATCTGTTACGTCTGCTGAAGCTTCAATACCTGTTAGTTTATTATTTAGTGCTGTTGTAAAGTTTTTCTGTGTTAATCCACCATCTCCAACAGTATATGTTGTATTTGTATCTGTGTAGTTACCTGCATGAATATTTGTTCCTCCTTGGTCTGCTGTCCAATCTATATGTTCGTTAGCTTCAAAGTTTAAAAGAGCATCGTGATTAATCTCTGCGTCTTCCGTTGTTAGTGCATCTCCTGTAAGAGCTAGTCCAGTTCCAGCAGTTAAGTTAGTATCGGATGAGATGTCGATACTATTTTTGACTGCCATTGAACCAAGTCCTAATGAAGTTCTAGCTGTTGCACCAGATTCAAGTACAAAGTCGTTTCCGTTACCTATGATAAAAGCGCCATCTGTAGCAGTCAGTGCTGCTATAGTATCTAGTGTATTATCATGTGCTTGTACGTCTGTACCAATCACCACCCCTAATTGATTTCTAGCTGCTGATGCAGATCCGGATATAATACCTGTAGGTGTGTTTAGGATGTTTGCATACTCTACTGAATCGGCTGTTAAACCTGTAAAATTACCAATACCGTGAAAAGACCCGGAAAAGGAACCTGTTATGGATGCGTTGTTTGAAATTGGACTATCTATTCTCATCTGTTATTATTGTATGAAATTATTGTTATGTATAAATATGTTACTTTTTAACTACCACGGTACCATTTAGTGGAGAATTAAAAGTGATTACTACTCTATTATTTGTTGTAGATTCTACGTCTTTTGGTATTACTTGTTTTTTATTAGTATCGTATACCTGTACTACAGGAAACTCTTCTGATAAGTTATGGTTTATTGTATATTGAGATGCACCAGAAATGGATTCTCTATGAGTGTATAATTCTGCAGAGCCAGAAACTATATGACCTCCTTTAGCTACTATTGCTCGTCCTGAGGTAGGATAGTTAAATGTTACATCTACAGTGTTAAGGGTTGTTGTTGTGATTGTTGAAGGAATAATCACTTGATCGCTAGTATCGTATATTGATACTAAAACGTTTTTGCTATTAAAGTTGTGAGTTACGGTTTTAGATGTTACGTTAGTAAACGTATCTAGTTTTGTAGCAGTTTCTGCTATGTCCGCTGTTATACCGGTTAACTGTGACCCATTACCTACAAAGCTTGTAGCGGTCAAAGTATTATCTACATTAAGATTTGATAGGTTTGCAGACGAGCCGCTTACTATCAGTTTTTTCCAATTTGGCATTTTCTTACTTACATTATGGTTGGTTACTCAAATGAGCCCACTTCCCTGTTAAAGGCCTATAATAGCTTTAATATAAATATACGGTAAATATGTTTACAATGCAACTTTTATTGCTTAATAAGTGCAGAAAGTTTAGAGAAAATAATAAATGAAGTTTCTAGTTCGACTCCCTTGTAGTCTGCTTGACGCATTTTACTAATAATGAATTGAACTTCCTCAGGAGAAAATATAGTAGGAGGGGCTTTCAGAGCCGATGTTTTAACAGCTTCTGCTTTTTCCTTTGCTTTTGTATTCTCTACCTTAGCTTCTTTTCCTGTTGTAATTTTACCTTTTGTAATTAATCCCATAACTGTTAATTTTAATTTTTTAAGCATATATAAATATATTGCCAGTATCTACTTTAACATTACCGTTCTTTTGGTATTCTGATATGTCACTGTGTCCGGCATCTATATCTACTACTGCTGAAGCAAAGGCTTGAGGAGTTGCTGAGGTTGCTGTTGAGCTTAATGAATTATGAAAACCAAATCTTTCGGTAGCAGAATCGTATATGTATCCATGGCCATTGCCACTTCCTTCATCTATTACGATACCACCGTCTGCTGTTCCTGCTGATCCAGAGTTTAAAAGAATAAACTTGTCTTCGATTAATAGGTTAGCTGTAGATATTGTAGTTGTATCTCCCTGTACAATTAAATCACCTGATATTGTTAAGTCTGCAAAGGTTGGAGATGCTGATGTTACTAGACTTTGGTTAATTGCTTTTACAGCTGCTAAGTTACTTACTTCTGAATCCATTAATGCTCCTGCTGCGGTTACATTAGATGTATTAGCTGTTAATTTACTATTGTTAGTAGCTATGTTAGACTCCATTGAATCTAAGTTAACTGCTTGAGTTACTGTTATGCTTGATAACTTAGTACCTTGTGCATTTGAAATAGTTGTAGGTTTGTTTTGAATTGAATCAAAATCTACTTGAGTTGAACCAGATATTAGTGTTGGAATATCTGATATGGTTGAGTACGCTATTGATCCAGATATAATATGACCACCTTTAGCTACTACTATTCTACCTGATGTTGCTGTAGAAAAGGTTACTGTTACTCTATCGTTTAAGTTTGCTCTTACAGAAGCAGGTATAATTTGATACCCGTCTGCATCGTAAACTGTTGTATTAATGTTTGGAGAAGAGAAGTTATGTACTACCTCTACTGATGTTTGGTTAGTAAATGTACTAGCAAGTGTTGCTGCTTGATCTACTGTTATACCAGATAATTGAGAGCCATTACCTACGAAGGCTGCGGCTGTTACTGTTCCTGTACCGAATGTTACAGTATTATTTAGTAATGTTGCTTCAACTTGTGCTGAAGATGATATAAGAGTGGGTTTATTTGCTATATCTCCAAAGTCTGTAGATATATTTGCTATGTCTGTAGCTATAGATGCAGATACTGCATTAAATGATCCAGATATATCAGATGCAATTTCACCAGAGTTGTGTACTACTCCTGTGATGCCTGCTCCACCTCCACTAAATGATGCGGCTGATAAGCCGTTGTCTACTGTTAATGAATCTAATATAGCTTGTGAACCACTAACAATTATTTTCTTCCAACCCATGTCTTATTGTATTTTCTAATGATAATGTTAATCTTAACCTAATTTTTATAATATAATAGTAAGGGAGAGGTGGTTAAGTTCTCTCCCTCATTATTAATAATCTACTATACGTAGATAAAGATATCGTCTGAAGAATTTACCTTCATGTTACCTCTTTTGTGGTATTCAGTATCTGCAATGTCGTGGGCTGAGTTATCCTCATCTACTACTAAAGCAACATATGCTTCATTAGCGGCTGTCCCGTTAACTTTTGAATCTACTGATTGATTAACACCGAATCTTGAATCTGAATTATCAAATACAAAACCGTGTCCTACTCCGTTTCCTTCATCAATTATAATACCACCTTCATCTGGGTTGGCAGATCCTGAGTTCAATAAGATAAACTTATCTGTTACTGCAAGGTTAGTCGTATTAATGTATGTTAAGTCTCCACTAACAGATAAATTACCTGCTACTGTAGCATTTCCTGATAAAGTTAATCCAACGAATGTTGGAGAGTCAGTAGTTTGTAGACCTAAATCTACATCTGAGTTAACTCCGTTTAGTCCTGATCTCATTGTACCTTGTGAAGGTGCGCTGAAGTTAGAAGCTGAAACGATTCCGTTATCTAATGCAAAAGAAACTTTGTTTGCTGATACTGTTGATGCGATACCACTTCCACCTTCGAAAGTTAATGTCTCGCCTCCTGCTACTAAATCTGTAGTTCCTGAATCGGCTGCTACATTAAATGAAGTTGCAATAGTATTAGAAGATACACCTGTAATACGTCCTTGTGCATCAACTGTAATTCCTGGTACTACTGTTGTACTACCATATGTACCTGGTGTTACTGCTGTATTTGCTAATTTAGCTGCTGTTACTGCATCATCAGCAATTCTATCTGTAACTACTGCACCGTTTGCTATTGTAAGTGTTCCGGCTCCTGTAACTTCACCTGAGTGAGTTGCATTTGTTAATTTATCACTGTTAGCTGTTATAGCGCTTGCTTGACCTGAACTAATTCCTGTCTTAGCAGTGTTTGCTGTAATTTCTGCATTGATTGAGTTAGCTAATTTTGCTGCTGTTACTGCATCATCAGCAAGATGTCCTTCTACAATACCGCCAGCTTTTACTCTAACTGCTCCTGAACCGTCTGTTGCTGATAATTCAATACTTGAACCATCTACAGTTACTTCTAATTCGTCTGCATTAGCTGTGATACCGTCTCCGCCAATTACGTTAAGTGTTACGTCGCCTGATGATCCTCCACCAGTAAGTCCTGCTCCTGCTGCAACTCCCGTTACATCACCTGCTGGTACTGATAAGTCTAATGTTCCTGCTGCATCGTTATATGTCAAAGTAACAGAACCGTCCGCACTTCCTAACACCGAATTAACTTGATCATCAATAGCCTCATTTAAGCCTGTTACATTGCCTGCTGCTACTGAAGCTGCTGCAACGTTTGTTAATCCTGAACCGTTTCCTGTTGTTGTTAAGAAATTAGCATCATTCGCTAATTGGGCTAAACCACTCCCGGATACGACAATTTTTTTCCATTCTGCCATTTTGTTGTAATTATTTTATTGTTATTTGTTAGTAAAAATTTTATGCCTCATGGCACTGTTAATAAATAGGCTATTTAGTTTAATACTAAGAACCAAAATATAAGTTTTTATCAGAGTCAAAATACAATCCTCCGACTACTGGTGTTGGTGTAGTAGATTGAGATGTTAATAAAAGAACTCCGGTACTTGAAACCTTAAATAGTTCTTTAGATCCTGATGTAAGAGTGAAAGGATTTGTATTGCCTGTCATATTGATAGACATCGATCCTGTTACCTCTATATTTCTATTTGTTGAATGATATGATCCAGTTTGTGCAAATATACTGGATGCTCCAGCTAAAGTTGTAACTGCATTAATAAAATGTGATGAACCTGTGTTAACATTTACACCGTTACTGTCTAAAGTGATACCTGAACCTGCATTTACATCTAATGATACAGAACCTTGAGTTCCTCCTCCTGAAAGTCCATCTCCTGCAAATACTGCTGCAATATCTCCAGTTCCTGATATATTCTGTGGTTCCCATCTATTATTTGATTGACTCCAAGCTAATACATCTCCATCGTCTAATGAACCAGTATTTACATCTGATAAGTCTCCTAATGTTGATGCTCCTCCACTTCCTCCAAAGCCATTAAATACACTCCATGTTACTGAATCGGCAAAGGTACTAACATAATCTGCTAATGTAACAGATGCTTGATATGTAGCTGAAGATCCTTCAACCCAAACTATTTGTCCGTCTGTTGCCCTGTTTGCTGGTATGTTATTAAGATCTGAGGTGTCTCTTACTGTATAGAATGCACCTTTTAGATACTGTATATCCGCAAACGCAACACCCGAACTACTGGCTGCTGATGTTAACTCTAATTTTGAAGTATATACTGGCATATTCTATCTTTATATTATTATGTTGGTAGACTTCCGTTAGCTGCAACAAGTCTTATTTTAAAAGCTGTTGCTATTGCATTTTGTGACTTTCTACCAAATACAAACCATTCGTTATATCCTAAATGAGCAGTGTCAAGTACTATAGAATGTAATTCCCCTGTCTCTATTAAGAATCCTCCTCCATCTACATTCAAACAAGGGACTGCTCCTCCTGCTACACTGTTAAAGGTCTCTTGAATAGATGTCGGTAGGTTGCTCATATCTGATCCAGAAGGAAATAGAACTATTATCTGTCCAGTTGTAGCTGCAGAAATTAATCCTGCTGATGCTAATACTGTATCTAAGTTAGACCCACTAAGTGTTGCCTGTAATGTTGCTGATTGTGATCCTGCTAATGATATTGAACTGTCTCCTATCGCTCCTGCTTTAAATTTATAATAAGGTGATGCTGTATTTCCTGTATATGCTGTAACTTGTGGAGGAGTATCACCATTAAGAGTACTTGCTCCCATTACTGCATTATAATTACCTCCAAAACCAGCATCTGAACCATATGTGGAAGTATAAACATACACTTTACCGTAGTCAGCTGATTGAGCTATAACTACATTACCTGTATCTGTACCTGTTTTCCCGAAAGCATCAGTGGCTGTAGCTGTAAAGCTATAAGTTCCTGCTGCTAAAGCACTATTTGCATTTATATTGAATGATGTTCCATTACCATTATTAGATACTGCAGTAAATGATGAAGCATGTGTACCGGATAGTGCTAAAGTAATCGGATAATCTGCTTCTGTATCTGATATACTAACAGTTGCTGTTAATACTCCTGCTGTTATGCTATCTGTTTCTAAAGAACCTTGTTCTGATATAGTAACTGATGGGTTATTATTTGTTGCTACATTAATAGTTATGTTTGAACTACCGTGATTGTTGTATTGGTCTTGGTACTGTATAGTACTTGTTATAGTATCTCCTGATCCAGTAGTAGAACCGCTAATATTAAGGTTAAGACTTAAATTACCGCTACTATTAACTGCTATTGCATCATTAGAAGAAGTAAAAGCTTGTACTACTTGTGATCCATAGTTTGGACTATAATTAACTCCGACATCTCCCTGTGTTCCTGTTCTTCCATTGGTATTGGTTCTAATAATGTCACCAGTTCCTGCTGATTCTATTATATAGTATGTACCGTTATTAGTTAATGTACCAGTTTGTGCTTGTGCAATTGTAAATGCATGACTAGATGTCCTAGTTTCAAAGCCATGTTCGTCGGCAATTGATGCTGTTACTGAATATACACCGGCTGTTAGAGGAGAAGTAGCTCTTATCAACCTAGAAGTACCAGATACAACTGATTCTAAGCTATCTCCATTAAATGATGCTGAATAAGAAGTGTAGTCTATTGTATTTCCTTCTGAGTCATTAAATGCTAATGCTACTAGGTTGTTTCCAGCGATTGCCTTGTTAGTATTTAAGTTAGCATTAGTATTAGTAAATGTTATAGTAGGAGCTGTATTATCTGTTACGTTTAATGTAAAGTTCTGTGTTGAAGGTGTATTAAAAGCATTAGTTGCTGTTACTGTTCCGTTAATCTGTGTTCCTCCTACTTCAGATGATCCTGATACATTATAATTAACTGTTAGATAGCCTGAGCTATTAATTGCTAACTTACTGTTCGGTGTGACACCCCATGTTACTGATTGATTAGCTGTAAATTGTGATGTAGTACCGGAGTATCCATTTGAATTATCGTATAATGATGATCCATTAGTAGCTGATTCAATTACATATAAAGAAGTCTCTCCACTAATAGTAGGAGCACCATCATCAGATATCGGGATTGTTATTATACCTGTATCTGTACCGTTGTTATATGCATCAGTAACAGTAACTCGGTACTTATAGCTATTAACTATATCGGAGTTAAGGAAAACTGCTGCTTTTCTTGTTACTACTCCGGTTGATGATATGTCAAAAGCATTTTCTGTTGGATCAGAGACACTAGTCCCAGTGTATGTACCTAACGAGATTGCTGATGAATCTAATTCTATACCAATTAATGTAACTGTTTTAAATACTATGGTATCTCCTTCTGGGTCAGTTGCTGTTATTGTTCCTGCAGCTGCATTACCTGCACTATTCTCACTTAATCCAGTAACTGTTTGAGCATTGACAGTTGGCTGTGTATTATCTGTTACGTTAATAGTGATAGGAATCTGTACAAATGAATTGTTGTCATCTCCATCACTAAAATGTTGATCAGATGCTGTAATGCTTAGTGTATGTGTTGTTTTTGTTTCATAATCTAATGAACCAGTTACCTGATTGATAGTTACGTAGGTTGGTGACTTAACTATACTAAATAAATCACCTGAATCTGATCCTGATGTGATTGTTATAGTGTCAGTTTCAGTATCTGTAAAATATATCTTTGTTATCTCTCCTGCTGCTGCGTTTTCATTTCTAGATGTAGTGAAAGAGCTTATTACATTACCTCCAACGCTTGTTTCTCTAAATTGTGGTGCTGCATTTGCAGTTACTGTTACATATATAGTCTTTAATGTGAAAGCTCCTATAGTATCTGTTGCTCTTACGATTACAGGGTGTGCTAATGTATCATCTCCTCTATTAGCTGTATTAAATGCTGCTACTGTAGGTAATACTGCTAGTTTTAGTACTCCACTTACAATATTTACATAGCCATCTGTATAAGAACTATCTATTGTGAATGTAATTGCTTGAGATTCAGCATCTGTACCAGCTAATGTAACTAAACTTGTTCCAATTGGTTCATACTCTGCTACTACTTGGTTACCTGTAGAGATAGTAGGTGCTGTATTGGGATAAAAGACTGCTTCTAAGAAATCTTCTATTGTATTTGCTGTTCCAGGGTTATATGAGTTAAATAAAGGGTGTTCTGTGTTAGATACTACTCTATTACCATCAAATTGGTTATTAAAAGCTGATTGTTGAGTTCCATCTTTGTTCATAAACTTAATAGACCCTGAGCTGATATATAAATGTTGCCAAGGTTTAACAGATGTACCTAAATCATTAGTAGATGAACCTGGTATTATGCTTCCGGTAACTATTTGGTTACCTATAAAGGTATTAGACCCTGTACTAGCGAAAGAACCGGTTTTATTATTTAATCCTGTTATATCACTATGACTTCCTACAGCATATGAAGATGTAGCCTGTAAAAGACCTAGTACTGAGGCTTCTATTGAGCCTGTAAATGTGTTTAAGCCTGTTACATCTGCTTGAACTGATGCTGTTATGTATCCTAATGCTTCTACTTGTAAAGAAGAGGATAATATACCTGCATTTAGTGAATTTAAGTAAGACCCTGTAGATGCTTTAAGAGCATTAACTTCATTTTGTAAGGAACCAGTGCTTAAAGTCAAATTATCGACTTTAGATTGAATAGAACCTGTAAATAGGTTAATACTTGTTATATCACTATGACTTCCTACAGCATATGATGAAGTAGCACTTAATAGCCCTTGAACTGTAGCTTCTATTGAGCTTGTAAAGGTATTAAGACCGGTAACATCAGATTGAACTGAAGAAGTGATGTATCCTAGTGTTTCTATTTGTAAAGATGATGATATAGTACCTTCTGGTATCTCTGTATGTGCAGAAGATAGAAATCCTAATGAGGATATCTGAGCTGATGAAGATATAATGCTATTAGGTAAAGAACTAAGGAATGAACCCGTTACAGCCTTAATAGAATTTACTTCTGTCTGTATAGATGATGTAAAAGTGTTTAGTCCTGCTACATCTGAACTTACTGATGCTGTTATGTATCCTAAAGCTGTTATTTGTGCTGATGAAGACAGTATACCTGCATTAATACCGGTAAGGTATGATCCAGAAGCTGATGTTAGGTTATCTACCTTAATTTCTATTGACCCAGTAAAGGTATTAAGCCCTTCTACGTCAGTAGATGCTGAAGATGTTACAAACCCTAGTGATTCAATCTGTAATGACGATGATACTGTACCAGAGTTAACTGTTCCAAAGCCTAATGCTGTAATTTGAGCAGAAGAAGAAACTATACCCGGTGGTTTGCTTGTAATCTCTTGATAAGTTGATCCTGTAATATATAATAAAGATTCTATTTGTGCAGAAGAGCTTATAATAGAAGATGGTATGTTACTTAGTTGGTTAAAACTTGCTATTCCTGAAGAGGTAACAAATCCTAAAGAAGCAATCTGTTGTGACCCGGATATTACATCTCTTTTAAATCCTAAGTTAAGTAATTGTTGTGAACCGGATAAGGCATTCTTTATGAACCCTAATCCTTCTACTTGAATAGATGATGATACTATGTTACTAGCATCTACTCTACTAAAGTATGATGAAGTTAACTGTTCTAATGCTTCTACCTTAGTTTCTAGTGTTCCGGAAACAATTTCTATTGCTGCTAAACGCTTATCTACTGATCCAGTATAGGTATTTATTGAGCTTGAGTGTAAGTTTAAAGGGAGTAACGAAGATCCAGTAGCACTTCCAGCTTCTAATGAAGCTATACGGTTAATTACATCAGATCCATTAAAAGTAAGTGAGGACCCTGTAATGTTCAACGAACCTGTTAAGTTCAAGGCATTCATCCCTGGTCTTAACTCGGTTTGCATCACGTTGTCTTTTCTAAAGACGAGTGATCCTGATATTTCTCCTATGAACTTTGACATTAAAGCTTTGCTATTTTATAATATTAAGAAAACCGTCGTAGTTGCCCACTTTAGTATAAATAGTCACCTGATTAAAGGCTAGACTCATTTTCTGAAGTAAATTTGACCTCTGACTTGCTATATACTTTACGATTGTTATGCATATGTGCATTGATAGCATCTGATATTATATGTCCTAGTAATGTAATGTTAAATTCTGTCTTAATCATCCTATCGCTACCTTGTACTATTTCTGCTGAAGTAGAGTAGGTGTCTATCTGTGCTCTAAATCTATATTTATCTGGATCTCCCCAATAAGAGTCAGATGCAAAGTTTATTCCTTCGACAATTTTATTATTTTGTTCAACATAGTCGGTGTATATTATACAAGAGTATATTATATTAACATAATCTGGTATAGCTACTGCATAATACTCTTCTTGAGGTTTCCTATTGTTTAATATCCCAAAATTATCGTAAATATTGGTTTTAGAATAGGAAGTTTTAAACACTCCCATATTGTTTGGTCCGTTAGCATCTAATTTGTTTCCTAAGTTTCTGTTTTTTGAGATACTATCTCTTCTAAACACTATTAAAGGTGCTTGCATCTTACCGTTCTTATCTCGGTAATACCCGTCTTTTTGCATTGCTGCCCATCGTTCAGGAGAACCATATACAAGAGGTACCTTTATAGGTTTGCCGTTCTGTGTTACAGTTGGTTGCAGTACTTCATTAAAGTAATAGTAAATTGCTTCATCAATATCTTTTATACCTACGCTGAAGTTTTTAACTGTATCGTTATCCCTTCTTATTTGCATAGCGCGATCTTTGCTTTTATCAATTGAAGCTCCTGTAAGGGCTGCAGATAATTGCTCTTGACTTTTCGGTATAGGTTTCTTTCCAGCCATATTATTCTCTATTTACTGCTTCTGTTATTCCTGCTCTGTCTGCTCTTGTTAAATGAGCATCAACTATAATCGACATAGATGAACCGAATCCAGATGTACTGCTAGTAAGATTGTATGTATTATCTCTTCCTAGAAATAAGGTATTCTCTCTAACTGTATCAACTTCATAAAAATCATTATGCCATTGTACTATATCTCCTACCTCTGGAGGTAGTTCTGAGTCTATTAAGTCTTGTTTGATGAATGCAAAAGATGCTTCTCTTCCTAAATCAGGACCAAATTCTTTTATATCTATTACTTGATCTCCTCTAGTAATTAAACAGGCTATTTTAACTGCGTTCCAATAAGATTTCTGTAATGATTCTCCATATAGGTTCATACTAGAATCTTCTATACTCAATTTATGGTATAAAACTTCTTGCTCTACAATATCATGTAGCAGTTCCCTATTGATGTTAACCAATAAGTCAAAATCTCTGTTCGATCCAAATAGCATTTATTTCTCTTCTATTGTTTCTGTTCCTATTTCCATACTAACTATATTACTGTATTTAGTCATGGCATTTTTTTTAAAAGCTTCATATGCTTCAGTTCCTTCTTTTTGACTTATAAGTTTTACTTTATATGTAGCAACTAATGATTCTTGGTCTTGACTTGCTAATGTAACTGTTGTTACACCAGGTAATGCTCTAATAGCATCATCATATTTGCTAGGACCTTCATCACCAAAGGTAACTTTGATCATTGCTTCGAATGTTCTGAATGTAATTTCAGATATAATTTGTGATAGTTTCATTAACCTACGTATATTACCATTGGTACAGACTTTAAAATGTTCTCTACATCTTCAGATTCTTTAGCCTGTGCTTCTAATTGTTTACTTCTAGATGTCATATCTAATAGCTCTCTTAAACTTAATAATAAAGCTCCTTTTTCACTTCTTGCATCTGCAAGCAGGTCAGCTTGGTTAAGAGTTGCTTCTGATCCCGGTACTGGTACTGTTGCATACTTCCCTCTGATATATCCTAATAGTTCTTTTGCTAATGCTAAAGTATATTGGAAAATCCACTGTCTACCAACACTATTAGTTTGTTTGTACTGTATATTTTCATAAGGTACTTCAGAAACATTTGTAATTACTGAATTGTTAGAGTTAAAGTTAGTTGATGCTTTGTCTTCCATCTTATAATACTCAAAATGTAAACTTCCTGATGCAGTAGGTATTGGGAATAACTTTAATTTATTATTTGTCATTTCAAACGAAAAAGCGGACTTTCTAATTTGATCATTAAATTCAATTGCTTGTGTCTTTAGTACATCATAAGATGTTGGCATTAATAAAAAGTTAACTCCAGGACTAAATTTTCCAAAGTCAAATGCTCCCATTAAAGACTGTACACCTGTACCTGTTCCAGCATAAGGGTCAAAATACCTTTGTATCGCTGGTGCAGCTTCATAAAAGATTTTTCTTACTTCAATCTTTCCTGTAATGTTATTTTCTGCTGACCATGCATCAAAATCATAATTTTGTACATTTCTATTGATCGTTATTGAACCAGTATGTTTAGTTACGTTTCCACCTACTCCAGCTTCTGTTCCGTAGTGTTGAGATATTTGTATAATTCTACTTATGGTTGGATCAATTACTTGGTTGTTCAAAGAACCTCTACTACCAGTAGAAGAGCCTTCTAAACCTAAATAATTCTCTCTTATATTGTATTGAAATACTTCATTACCATATGTAGTTATAGCTTCTTCAAAACATGCATAAAAAGAGTTGTTATTCAATTCTACATCCATTAGAGGGTACCCTAATCTGGTAGCACAGAATTTAGCAACTTTATCAGCATCTTGTTGAAAAGAGCTGTCAGCATCGTAAAACCCGAATGGAGTATTACCTGGTGCAAAGGTAGAACTTCCGTTCCATATAGTTACATTTGCCATATATTAGTTTTCTAATAAATAGGGACTAATCTCTGAAGGTTTGGTATACTTTCAAGATAGGTGCCACTATATCGTGTCTATGATTGGTTTCTAATGAAGCTGTTTGAAAACCTTCTACGTTCTCTTCAATTCTAGATAGAAAAGAAAATCCAGTTTCTCTTTTGTCTTTTAAGTCTATTTGAGCCATATCTCCACATATTACCATTTTAGAATTTTTCCCTAATCTTCCGATTACGGTTTCCATTTGAGTATGTGTTACGTTCTGAGCTTCGTCAACTATTACAAATGCATTTACAAAAGTCCTTCCTCTTAGAAAAGCAAAAGGAACTATTTCTATAATTTCGTCGTCTATTAATTTTGTTACTTTTTCTTTGCTGTAAAGCATGTGTAAGTTATGATAGATAGGCGCTAACCAAGGGTCCATTTTTTCTCTTATATCTCCTGGTAAAAAGCCTATATCTTCTTTAGACACAGTAGGTCTTGTTATAATAACCTTATCTACTTGTTTGGTAAATAACATATCTAAAGCTACTTGAGTTGCTATTAATGTCTTACCAGATCCTGCCATTCCTTTAATGACTGTTATTGGAGCAGTAAGAATTTTAGCTTTAGCTTCTTTTTGTTCTTCGTTTAATTGTACTTTAAATTTAATTGGGTTCTTAGGCCTCTTCTTTACTGAAAATACCTCATCGGTATGGTGTCTTTGTGGCATGTTTATAACTTTATTTGATTTATAACTATAAATAGGACATAAAAAAAGAGGCCCGAAGGCCTCTCTTAATAATTTAGTCAAGATATAGACTATACTAACTCTAAGTCAGAAATAAAGATCTTACCATAAAATTCTGGTCTGATCATTTTCTTAGCATAACGAGTCATTAAACCTTTTCTTGGAGTGAAGGTTTCTGGATCGTATACCATTGGAGTCATCATTAATGGTACATAAGGAGCATATACTGCACCAGCTTCTAAGAACTGTCCACCTCTGTAACCTAACAACATAATGTTCTCAGTCATATAAGGATTCTTGTAAACTTGGAAACGGTTAGCTAAGCTACCAATTTTCTGTACACCCATTGCAAATTTCTCTTGGTTACCGTCAGTTTGTGCAGCATATCCTGGAATTGATTCTAAGATTGTTGCTACTGAAGGAGAACATACTACGAAGTTTGCACCACCTCTTAAGGTCTTTTGGTGAATCTTGTTAGATACTTTCTGTACTTTAGTTCCTAATGTTTGGAACCATTGTCCTTGAGTATTGTAAAAATCTGAAGTTGCTGAAGACCAAGCACCGCCTTTAAAGACTTTGTTGTTCTCTGCAGACCATTTTTCAGTTGTTGTAGCGCCTTTGATCAACATATCTAAGATTTCTAAATCAATCTCCATAGAGATGTATTCAGATAACAAAGAAGTTAATTCAGCTTCTGCATCAATTGAATGGTATGCGTTAAGATCTTGAGCAAATTCTGGAGTCCATTGTGCTTTTAACTTTCTAGTCTTAGCAACAATTGCCTCAGATTGTAATTGAACATCGATTTCTGGAATAGAAATAGAAGTATCAACTGCTACACCACCGTCAGCTTCAAAATCGCCTCTTGTGTTATCTGTTGGTTGTTTGTGATAAGTTACTTGAACGTTATCTGCATCAGTAATATCTCCTGCTCCTACTGTTTGTACGAATACTAAGTTAGATCCTGAGATTTTAGTGAATTGCTTGTTGATTGCTACTGAACCAGAAGTTAATCCGAATGCACGAACTCCTTCTACGTCATAGTTAGGAATAGAAGATAAAGCGATAGATACAGTTTCGTATTCAGCTAATGTAATACCAGCATCGAATCCTACATCTTTAAGCTTTGCAGCTCCTACTGCAGCTGCTGCTACAGTTCCAGATACACCGTTGATAGTGTAACCAAATTGACCTGCTCCGTATAATCCTCCTGAAGGATCTACATCAACACCCATTTTGTTAGCACCGTCAGTAACGTTACCGTACATATTTTCTCCATCAGCACGTCCGTTAGCGGCAGTACCATATTTGAAATCTAGATAAAATACTAGACCTGAAGGTAAAGACATTGGTTGTACAGATACGAAATCCTGTGCACTAATTTGAGCAAATACTTTTCTTACCAAAGGTAATGCAACACCAGCCCATTGTTCTCCTGCGCCTGCTGTAAAGCCTGCTGAAGTACCAGATGCACCTGTGTTATTTGCTTCTGCTACGATTTGTTTAGCTTGGTTCTCTAAAATCATAGCCATGTTTGTAGCTACTCTTTCATCAGTGATCCCTTCTAACAAACCTGAAGCACTCCACTTCTCAGCTAATTTTGCTGAGTCTGCTTGTAAGCTTTTAAAGCTGTTTGAGCTTTCTAAAAGATTGTTAATTTCCATAATTGAAATTTTAATTTAAGTTTATATTTAATGTTATTTAATAATACCTGCTAATTTCTGCATTCTTAATACTGCTTCTGATACTTGTCCTATTACTGGAGGATTACTTGCTGTAGTTCCTGTAGCTCTAGAAGCCATACCTCTATGTTCTTTAAGATTGGTTTTAGCTGGTGCGACAATATTGTCTGATACTGTTTCGAAAACTAATTTTACTTCTTTAACTGTTTCAGCTTTATCGAATGCAGCGATTATGCTTACTTTCTGGCTTTCAGTTAATGAATTAGCTTTGAAAATTTTATTAACGTATAATAGTTTAGAGTTAAGAATGTTAACTTCGTTTAGTTCATGTCTTAAAGTCTCTACTGTTACAAGAGCTTCTTTAAGGTCTGCACTATTCTGTTTAGCTTCCTTCAAAGTATCATTAACGTTTTTCTCTTTAGTATCTGATTCTGCTGATACTTCGTTTTCTGTACTTTCTTCTACTGGCTTATCGTCTTTATCTGCTTCTTCACCTTCGGTAGTTAAACCTTCTAGTTCTGCAAGTAATTCGTCTAAGTCAATTTCTTCTTCACCTTCTCCGTCTTCTGGAGCCATTTCTGGTTCAGCTCCCATTTCTGGTTCTGCTTCCATTCCTGCATCCATATCAGCTCCTAATTCATCTTCTCCTTCTAGACCTGCTTCAGCTCCCATTTCGGTTGCTATTACATCTCTAATAAGATCTTTAAATTGATCGACTGATAATTTAGATAAGTCTTCATCTCCGTCTATTTCGTCAGCAGCTTCTTCTGCTTCATCCTCCATAGGTGCGATTTCTTCTTCTCCGTCTAATTCTTCTTCTTCTGGAGCATCCTCATCGGATACTTCAGTATCTGCATCTTCCTCTTTTACTACTTCGTCTTTAGCCTCATAGTTACCTTCTTCTACCTCATCAGATTCAGTTACTGCTTCTTCTGTGGAAGAGTCTTCCATCTCTTGAAGTTTTGCAGCTAACATATCTTTTAAATGAGGAGTCAAAGACTCTTCTAGGGCTTCTTTCGCGTTAGCAATAGCAGCGGAACGTACAGATTTTGCTTCAGCAATTGCTTGCTTGAATAAATCTTTGTTTGCCATTTTAATAAATGTTTGTTGTGGGTTTCTACGATTATTATAAATCGTAATAGAAAATTATAAATTGTTGGAATCAGTATAGAGACTGATTATTATGTATATAAATATATACTTTTTACGAAAACAAGAAAACCACCTGTAAAAGATGGTTAACTTTCCTGCCCGTCGGTAGCGTCCGAGGAATTACCTTATCCTAATAGCCCGATGTCTGATAAGACGTCTCTTACTAGGGTATGTACTTCTTTTCCTTTAACTAGAGATTTTACTGAAGCGAATGCTGTTTGTCCCCATGCTGATTTTCTGATTGAAGCGATTACATCGCCTCCGTATTGACCTGCTAAGAAGAATATAAATAAAGCATATAGTCCTTTAGTAACTGGGTCAATGTATTTTTTAGTTGGTCCTATCATTACTACTGATAGTACTCTTTTAATTGGTGACATAAAAGCTGCTTCGTTCTTATGCGTCCAATCATAAATTTTTGTTGCTATATCATCTGTTTTCTGCCATCCTTGTTTCTTAGCTATCTTTTTAGCCATAGAAGAAAGCATATTAGCTATTGTATTGGATAATAGTACGTAACTAAGTATTCCTAATACTCCAACTACTTCGTTAGCTTGATCATCTTGCTTAACCTCTTTACCTTCTAATTCTTTAGCCATTGCTGCAGCTAAAGCAGAAAAGTTTTCACCTTCATCTAACTCATAATTATCGTAATCATCTTCTTCTCTTCTATATGCTTCATAATCTGATTCGTCAGTATCTTTTGCAGCGTCTAATAAGTTACCAAGTTCTACATCATCTTCCATATCCGGATTAAGTAGGGTAACAGAGTTTGGTAAGTCATCTCCTCTACCTATGTGTAGTTCATAATCTATTCCTTTTTCGTAATTCGCTTTTAAATAGTTCTCTACATTACCTATGTCTTGTAGATCATAGCCAAAAGTAAATAAACTATCATCATCGTAATTCTCTAAGATTATTTTGGATAATTTCATTATGCTCTCAATATATCGTTAATTATTAAATTTAAGTTACTGTATTTAGCAGGTCTTAATTTACTTTCTGATAATGCAACTGGGTTCATAAATGCTCCATGTGTAGAAGGATTAGATACGAAATCCCAACAAACTAATTCAAAATCGTTTTGTACTTCTAAAGTACCTTCGTTTGTCTGCTGTACTGATCCTGTTCCTCTAGAGGATATCCCTATAGTATGACCAGCCTTAATTATTTCTTTTACTATATTTCCTGATGGAGTATTAAGTAGTTCTACTCTTCCCATCAAATCATCTCCATCCCACCATAAGTCTTTGACTATGTGAGAAGCATTCTTTAATGACACTACAGGAGATTCTGGATGATCTAATTCACCAAAAGCATTCCCGTTTTTAACAAATTCTTCTGTGTATTTCTTAGATTCTCTTTCTAAAATTGGCTTAGCATATACTCTACCATTCTGGTTCTGTGCTTTTGCTCTTTGCATAACTCCTTCTACTTCAAAAACTCCAGGTCTCCCTTTCGCTTCTTTAAGTACGGACTTAAACGGTGTTACATCTACTAGTAATTGTGCCATGTTTTATTTTCTTTTAGTGTACTTAGTCTTTCTTTCATTGATGTTAGGTGAAAAAACACTTTGTTTAGGAGTTTCATACATTTCTTCTTCTCCTAATGGTTTTGTACCGTTATTATTAGCATCAATTTCTGCTTTAGATATTGTACGTACTTTAGGTAAGTCCACATTCTTAGTAAGCCCTTGTTTTACTACTGGAGCTAGATCTTTTCTAAATGCTGCTTCTAATGATGGTGCGATAAATGCTCCAATCTTTAATCCCTCTTCGTTTCTAAATTCTGCTGTCTTAGCAAATGCTCCTTGGATCTTTCCTCTCATCTTATCATAGAAAGATTCTATCTCTGTTACAAGATTTTCCAGTTCATTCACTACTGGTTTAATACCTTCAAAGCCTTCATAAGATTCTCCCCATTCTGCTAATTTAGCAGTAGCAGCTTCATTGATAGTAGCTTCTTTAAGCATATTAACGATCATGCCTTTAACATTCTCTTTTAATGCTTTTTTAATTGCTATGTCTTTTGCAGCCATATAATCGTCTCCGTCTATATCTCCATCGTTATCATGATCTGTGCCTTTCTCTTCTTGTAAGGAAGCTTCAAGTTTTTGATCTATATAAGCTATAACGTCTGATTTAGCATGAGGTATCATTCCTGGCTCTGTCATTGGACCAGCTTTCCATTCTCCAAACTCAGAAACTACTAAGTCTACTGCTTTATCAAATTGAGGACCCATAGACTCTACATACCCGCCAGTTTCATAATCATTTTCTGTGACTATTTTACCGCCTTGTATTTTTTTTCTACGAGCTTCATATAATCCCTCTACTCTTTTTTCTCTCTTAACGTATCCTTCTTCTGCTTCTCTTATTGGAAATACTCCTTCAGCAATGTTAGTTAGTGTTTTACTAATAGCTGCTCTGAATTTCTTAAGACAATCTAATGCTTCTTCTCTATCTCCTTCTTCTACTGAATCTATTACGTATGATAAGTGCATTCCTTCACTATGGTAGTTTACATCTTCGAAAGAATCAAAGATAGCTTGCATAGTCTTTAATGGAGTATTAATTCTAACTTTAAGGCCTGTTTTAAGCATTCCTTCATAGTCAAAATCAACTGAGAATTTATCTCCTATTTTATAAGGTTTAATTTGTTCGTCTTTACCGTAAGATTTAACATCATCCATAAATTCGTCTGACATTGCTTCTTCTACTTCGTTTTCTTGCATGTCTGCTCCAGATTCATAGTTGACAGATATAAATTCTTCAAATTCATTTTGGATTTCTTCATCCGAAGCTCCTCTAATATCTTGTCTGTGTGTTTTTACAAAATCATATATCACTTGGTCATCATACCCTTTAAATAAGTGCCCAATTTCTTTTGCTCTGTGTGCACATTGCTCTGCTTCAAATTCATCATCATCGGGTGCGTACATAGCGTCTTGTTCTGAAAGGTGTTTAGCTTTTGCTGCTTCAATATCTCCTTTATAGAGTTGTTTAACAATCTTACGTCCTAATTCTTCTAATTGGTCTAAGCTTAAAGAGTGTTCTTTGTTAAATCCTGCCAAGTATGCTGCTCCAATGTCTCCGTAAACTGCTGGATCTACTGCTTCTTCTGAGCCTTCATCCTTTCTAGGATCATCGTGCCATCCTGTAGCATTATCCATATCATTTTTAGCATCTTCTTCTGCATCTTCTGTATAAACACCTTCTTTTAGTGTTGCATTCTTTAAACCGTTAAATCCATCTACTTGCTTCTCTCCTCTTTTAACTTCAACTGCTTTATCGTGCTTGTCTACATTATTATCTTCTCCTGCTACTATATTAAGGTAGTGAAGCTGATCTTTCATTAAGTTAGATATAACAATCTTCTTAGCTGCTAAGTAATCTTCCTTATTAACGTTTGTAGTTGGATCAATTCCTTTAGCTTCTAATTCCATATCAATACCTCTTTCGACTATATTAATATTAAAGTTAGCTTCTAACTGTTCAATTGATTTAGCTGGAGCTTTTATAGCCTCGTAAATCATTCCTTTGTTTTTAAGAATTTGTACAGTATCTGGATATGCATTTACATTAGTAATGAATTGTGGAAATTCACTTCTCATCTGTTGAACAAATACTTGTTTGCTCAAAGTGCCCTCTAGGACTGCATTATATTTTTCGGTTGCTGTTCTCATTGACTATATTTCTTTATATCCTTGTTTTTTTAATATCTTTTTTGCCTTAGTAGCTTTACCTAGAAAATTAGGAGTAGCGAACTGTTCTCCTGTACCAGGTGTAAACGTAGCTGTACCTCCTGTTACATTAGCCTCTTTCATTACCTCTTTAACTAATCTTGTAAGGTCTGATCTTTTCATAAGCTTCTTAACTCGTTAACTAAATCGTAATACTGCATAAGATTAACTAAATGAGTATCTTTTACAGTTTCTTTTTTATTAAGTGTAACTATACTCTTTGATACTTCTGCTAATTTTATTTTTACTACTTCGTCTTTAACGTTCTTAGATAAAGTATTTACTATTTTAGAAATTTTTGTAAGCTCTTCATTAACTACGTTTCTCAATCTTGCTGTTGAGTTTACAGACGTAATAAATTCCCTAAGGATATTTTTTTGTTCTGGAAGTAGGTCTTTATAGTTATCGTTGAATTTCTCTAATAGTATTTTAAATGTAAGTAGTTTTAGATCTTTATCGTATCCTGAGTATTCTTCTATAAGTGAATCTTTTACTTTGTTCTTATCTTGAGAATTATCAGTAAGGTGTTCTAATATAGTCATCTTATTGTCTACTAAAGACTTAGGGTCTAATACCTTAGTTGAATTGTAAGACTCAAACAAACAATATAAAGCAGCTAATGGTTTATAGTTTCTAACTTGTATGCTAAAGAACTCTTCTACATCGTAGCTTTCTTTAATAGTAGAAATAAGGTCATACTTTTGTTTCTTTAAACTAGCTTGAGATATTTTTCTAGCTACTTCTGAAATAGAAGTAAGAATTGTCTCTGCTCTTTTTTGATTAATACCTTTAGAATTGATTACAAATTCGTAAAGTTTAAACTCAGCAGCTAATGATGTTTTCCCGGTAAAGTACTTCTTTATAATAGATACGGCTGGTGAATCCTTCTTTGACAAAGTATCCGCAGCAATCTGCTTAACTAATAATTCGAATATTAGTCCGGTATTTTTATACTTAGAGTGTTTTATCTTCATTCTATACGTTTACTATTATAAATATGGGCTACTTACCTAAATCTTTTATGTTTTCCTCCTTTAACAAGTCTCCATCGGTTGAATCGCTGTTTTTAGTAAATACAATGTGCTTTAACATATCTTCATTCCTGAGATACTCAAGCTTAGCTTTGGAAGTCCTTACCTCACTTACATTTTCATTATCGCTTGGAAATCCACCATGCATTCCGTGGCTACCTAGTGGGTCTCTGCCGCCCATTGCTTTAGTAGTACCATATACAGAAGACTTTTCTTTAGGTCTGCCACCTTCAGGTCCAGGTTGTCCCCAGTCTGATATAGGTTCATCGTCTTTAACTTCAGCATATCCTGCTGGTAGCTCATCTTGACCTCCTCCTTTTGGAGTAGATACTGATCGTCTACCGTACATAGAGGCTAAATCATGTGGTGTACCGTAAGTCATACCGGATTTAGCTGGATCGTTACCTTCGGCTTCGATTTGTGCTCTTCTAAATCCTCTTTTAGTATCCTCAAGTACTAGATCTCTCATTTCCATATAAGCATCTTCTGATAAATCGAATATATTTTCGTAAATATAGTCTGAGGAGAATAGTTTAGTTTCTTGCATTTGTGATGCTAGATCTATCTTCTCTTTTAATAATGCTACTTTCTCTTGTTCAAATATAATAGAAGGAGTAGTTAACTTAAGTTCAAAGTTAGTTAAACTTTCTCCTGTAAATCCTTGTGTATATAAATGTACTAGTGCAATTTTAGTTAATTCAGATTCTAATATCTTTTGAATTCTTTCAACTGTTCTTGCAAATCTTATATCTTCTGCTGCTAAAGTTGCTTTACCGCTCAAGTCTCCTTCATATCCGAAGTATGCTTTAGGTATTTTTAATGCTGCAAATAACTTAGCTTGTAAGTACTGTACATCGTTAGTACCGTCGTATTCTAAACCTTTAGTAGTTTCTATTCTAGTTGATGTATCACCCCCTCTTACTGGTAGGTAATAATCTTCCATCATATTCTGCATATTAAACTTCAAGTTATATTGACCTGTTTGAGGATCAACATAAGGAGTTTTTTTCATAGTATTAACAGTCTTTTGCATAAACTGCTCTACTTCATTAGGAGGTATAGATCCAACATTAACATAGAACATTCTCTTTTCAGGTGCTCTCATTATACGATGTATTAACATCGCATCTTCCATTAATGTTGTTTGTTTAAATATCTTACGAGCTGGCTCTAGATAAGATCTTCCGTACGGTAAATAGTGAGTATCTGATATTAATCTAAAATGAGCCATTTCGTAATTCTCTAAAGTAATAGCAGAACTTTTCTGGTTAGGGAGGTAGGAAGTATCAGATGATGCTCCTATACCGTCAGGATTTAGTTCAAATATTACTTTACTAGGATTTTCAGGATCTAGTCCTTCTTTTCTAGCTATATGGTAAACTGTATACGGAAGTACATTATACACTCCAAATTTCTCTGCTATTTCTAACTTTAAAAAGAAATCTCCATATTTACACATATTACGTGCCCAAGACCATAAGTTAAACTCAATGTTCATTACATCGTAGAATAAGTTATAAAGTACTCTCTGTATGTTTTCGTCTGAGGATTTAATCCCGAGTATTTCTCCGAAGTCGTTTTTTACTGTTGCTTCATCAGCTATAATATCTAATGCTGAAGCTATAATAGGATCGCTGTCCATTGCTTCATAATCTGCATATAGTTGAATACGTAAGGTCTGGTAGTTTAGATTAGCACTAAACATATTAGACTTATTGTACTGATATAATCTAGTAAATCTGTCAAGTAGAGAATTAGTCTCAAACTTACCAGTTTGTTGTATTTTGTTTATATCGGTAACTTTTAATTCTTTTCCCCCAACATTACGTATTACTACGTCTGTTGCAAAGAGCCTTGTTAACCTACCGAAAAGAGTTTTATCAGCCATCTAGTGTTCGTTTTTTATAAATAGTATTAGTTTAGTAACCAGGATATATCTTCTTCAGTATGTCCATTATTAACAATATACGGATTATTTTGCATATTACCAACATTTTTTAGTATTGCTGGGTTTTTAGAGTTTAGGTTATGAAAAGAGGATAACTGTGCTCTGGCTAAGTCCATACCCTGCTGTCTCATTCTTAATGCCGTATCTCTAACATATAGTGCAGTTGCACATGCTATAAGTAAATCATCGTTGTAGTTCACCTGTGCTTGAGGTTTACCGTTCTTCCATACGAATACTCTCATTTCAGCTACGAGTCTCTTAGACTGTATAGTAACTGCCTTCTCCCTAACGTATTCGATCATCTTAGCAATAACTAATGGTCTAGTTCTTACCGACATAGTGAATCCAGGTACAAGTTTATCTCTTTCGTACTTAGACATATAAGATTCTACTGTCTCCATATTGCCTGTAGAACTGTAATATAGGTTCTTATACTCTCTCTCCATCACTTGTTCGATGGTTGCCCAACCTATGTTAGCATTTTCTACAACTAACAGAGCGTCGTTATATTCTGAGGCAATCCCTACTAGTACGTTACCGTAGTCTTTAGGTGAAAGTTTACCTTTGTATTCTGCTACTTGAGTACAAGTTTCTATATCAAATACATGAAATGCAGAGTAATCTGCAGAGTCTCCTCTAGCAACATCCGCTACTACCATATATGATTTATTATAGTCAACTCCTTCCCATACCCATAAGTTACCGTCAACTCCTCTTCTTTCCATAGGGTCTTTGATATAACTCTGTTCTATGAACATCATGTCGTCTGGTTCAAATACTGTATCTCCGGAAGCTAAGAAATCACAGTCACATTCCTGTCCTGCCATTCTAGGTCCTAAATCAGCATCTTGTTGATCTCTCCATTTCTGATCTCTTTCAGGATGTACTGTCCAAGGTAGTCTTACAGCTACGAAAGAATTCTCTGCTGTTTCTGCTTTTTCCCATGTCTGGTGAAACCAGTTACCAATTCCGTTAGGGGTTGATAATGACATACACTGTCCACCTGTAGCTAATGTTTGTTGTGCTGCTGCGAATGTTTCGTCAATATTATCTATAAATGCTGCTTCATCAATTAACAGTAACGATACTGCTTCAGAACGAGCTGCATCTGCATTAGATGATTTAGCTGTAATTTTAGACCCATTAGATAATCTTAGTGATAATTTGTTTTTCTCTAATGCCGGTAGTTTTAACCATTTAGGTAGCTGGTCGTACATAAACATCGTCTTTGTAACTAAGTTACGGGCTGTTGCTTGTGTAGTAGCTAATGCTAAAACGTTTTTATCTTTATGAAATAACATTAACCATAGAGAATATCCAGCTGCTAAAGTAGATATACCTAGCTGTCTAGATTTCAAAACAATAAGAAATTGATTGTCTCTAAATAAATGAAGTACTTTTCCTTGAAAAGGGTATAAATTAAACAATATACGTCCTCTAGTGGGGTGCTGGATGTAGCAATACTTTTTCATAAAGTATTCCGGATCCTTCGCACACTTAATATATTCCTGTGCTATTATCTTCTTTATGTCTTGTGCCATAACTTATTTTAGATCCTTATAATCTAGTTTTAAAACGTTTGCTCTTGAAGTAGTACTTAAAAAGCCTTTTATTGGTACGGTTCTAATTGTAATACCTCTTCCTGCGTGTCCTTCTGTATTTGTTGCTTTTGATGCATTTCTTTCAAATCGAATAATTGGCTTATCTTCTTTATCGAAATCTTCATCTTTTTCGTAGTTTCTAGATGATGTAATAGTTAATGTGTCTTTATCAAATTTAAAGTCTAATTCTGTGAATGTTCTTTTGACTACTACTGCTTTATCTGATCCGAATGCTAATGCATCGTAACCCATACCTGGGGCATTTAGTACGTATATACTTCCGTAAGGTTTATTATTTTTAGGGTTTATCATATTTAATAGCTTTGGATTATTTTCATCCTGTACTAGCTTTAAATCTTCTGTGCCTTCTCCCATACCCGGTAATAGTACGTTATCGAATACGTCCCTATGAGTTGTCATTGCTGATGACCATCTAAATGGGCCGTCCTTTTTTATTGATATAGGAATTTCTCCAGAGCTATTATAAAGTCTAATGTCTGCTTTTTTATTATCTCCGGTTTCTCTTCCTACAGATGCTGCACTTTCAACATTAGGATATTGGAAAACTATATTTCCTTGAGATGGTTTTATTGTAACATTTATAGGACCTCCATGAACGTTAATTAATTCGTTTATTTTAGCAACTACTATAGCCTCGTTATCTAAGCCTGCATCTCCTACTGAGGTTTGATTCTTATGTATGATTTCTATCCCCTCTGGTGTTCTAAACCCTCCACCACTTGAACCTGTAATCTGGTCTTTTTCATAACCTAAATTTTGAAGTGCTACGAAAATATCTGATCTCTTCTTATCTGTATATACGATAATACGATTTTTAGCATGAGCTATTATCTCATCATCATCTAAGTTAAGCTTTAATATTAACTCTTTACCGAGTGCTTGTGCTTCTTTAGAAAGGTATTCAAATGGGTGCTTTGCTTCGTTTATTAAATTAAAACCAAAAATAGATTCAAACAGAGCAATATCCTTAACACTATTAATGTCTGGATATCCTTTTTCGGTTCTGTATGACCATTCTAGTAAAACTTTATCTATAAGACTCATATATTTACTCTTTTCTTTCTCCTATTATGCTTTGTGCTGCTGCTGTTAGTTGTTCAATTGCATCATGACACCAGTCATTTGAAGTTTGGTCATCCCATAGTTTAACATCCTCTATTTCTTCTAGCTCTCTTTGAAGACCTTCTACTACTTCAATTAAAAGTTTTCTATTTTTCCATTCTTTTCCTTGCCAATCTTCTTGTTCTTTCAAGTCTTCTTTATGGTATAGTTTTTCACTTTCACCATTAGGGCCACTACCGCCTTCATCATGGGGTTTACCTGACATTATTGAACCGTCAGGCATCTTATGAAGTTTACCTTTCCATTCTTTACCGTCTTTAGTATAATGTGGAACACCTTCTTCTTCATTTAATCCTTTCCTAGTATTAGTAGTAAGGTTATTCTCTGTTAAAAAGCTCTTAAGGTTAAAATTGTTTTTCATATCTTTATTATTATGCTTCTGGTTCTGCTCCGTCTTCAAAGTCTATTTCTTCTCCTCCTAAATCTGCTGGTTCTGCTGGTGCATCATCTCCTGCTGGTATTTCTGCTTCTCCTTCTTCACCGCCTTCGGCTCCACCTTCTTCTCCAGGAAAGTCCCCGCCTCCGCCTCCGCCACCTCCGGTGTCTTCTGCTTCTGCTTCCCCTGCTCCTGACATTGGACCTTCTTGATAGAGTCTAGTCATTTTATCTAATGCCTGTTGGTAATCGTCTATTTTATCAATGTAGTACCTCTTTCCCATTATTTGAGCTTCAAAACCGGTACCAGTCCATTTTAGGATGTAGTGTTGTCCATTTTTAAGGTTAACCCTGAATGATGATGGTCTTGGTGATACCCAATCCACTGTGTCAACAAATTCTTTAAATTGCTTAGTTTGTAATTTAATGATTGCTTTAGATAGTGTTGGAAACTTACCTAAGATGGTATCAGTAGCATCTTCTAGGACTGTCTCTTTTGGAGCGTCCATGTCTGCTGGTTCTTCTGGTGCCGGTTCTTCTTTTTCAAGCTCTTTTAAGTATGCTGCTTCATTTAGATTATCATATTTTAGTCTCTTAAGTCCAGTAACTGCTTCTTCCATACTACGTCTCATTCTCATAAGTTCGTATTGCTCTGGTCTTTCAGTTCTTAAGTAAGATTGTAGTTTTCTAAAATTAGTTCTGATAAGCTCAAATAAGTCTTTTGCTTTTTGATCTCTTTGTATATCAGGGGAACGCATTAGTTCTTTTAAATCAGCGATTATGTCTGAGTAATCTTTATATAGTCCGTTAAAAGAAGGAAGAGAGATTATTTTATGGCCTACTGATCCTGTGTTCTTATCTACACTTATAGTTCTGAATAAGGTTTTCATATCACTTGATAGAAAATCTCGTTCAGGATATTTCCCTACTCCGTATCTTGCAGTGATTGATTTCTGCAAGGATTTAGGTAAACCTGTAATCTTATGAGTATCCGGTGAATCTGCTGTTTCTTTCTCTTCTCTTACTTCTCCGTATGCTTCTAGAATTACGTTCTTTATATCTTCTATATTCATATCTTACTTCTTTTTCTTTTTGTATCCTTTATGCCAATGTTCGTTAGTCGTTTTAATATCTAACTCCTTGACTGGTATATTTTCTACTGTTTTTCCATTTTCAAATAAAACATCATAATGGGTAACTATATACTTCTTACCTTCTTTAACTAAGGTATGTTTTTCTGGAATGCAAGTTCCTTTGCCGTATGCTTCATGTACTACCTTAGCAGCACAATCGTGAGCGAATCCAGGTCCAGCTTCTGTAGTGATATCCATGTTCTTATGTGTCTGTCCTACTTTTGCATCTAATAAAGACTCTACATGCTTCTTTTGTTTAGTTAAGTCTTTAAGTTGAGATACTACTGATTTATCTCCTGCTTTATATTTCTTAGCTAAATCTTTCATAACGCCTGTTATAACATCATGTGCTTTTTGTAATTTAGCAACCGAATATTTACCGTTGTTAAATTTCTTAGGTAATTCTGCTTCTTCTATATCTTCATCTTCTGCATCATATCCATCTACATCGTGCAGACCAAAGTTTTCTAATTCATCTGTAGTATATTCGTTTGCTAATTTTTTAACAAATTCTGGTATAGATATAATCCAGTCTGCTATTATTTCTACTCCTCCAGGATTATCGTCAAAGAATTGATCAAAATCATCATATCCAATAGCATCTAACATCCTATCCATAGAGGGACTATAGTCATCTTCAAATTGATCTTCTATTTTGCTTGCAAATTCTGGCACTGTTCTTAACCATTCGTCTAGTTCTTGATGTGCTCCAGGATTGTCTTCAAAAAAATGTTCTAAAGCTCTATATCCTATAGCTCCAATAAGTTCATCTATATCGCTACTTCCGTATTCATTTATAGATTTCTTTACTTTTAAATCAGAATCAAGTTCAAACCTTGTGAATTTATTTAAATCGTTTAAACTTCTTAATTCAACTCTTTTACCGTCTGAATCCAATCCGTAGATATTAGCATCATACTTACCCATTCCATCAGAACGTGAACCTTTTAATTTTTGTTTTAATTCAGCTCCTGCTCTACGTTTTGATACTGATGAAGACATTCCTAAATCTTGTCTATTTTCTTCTTCATCCATGTTACCAATTCCTGATACTGGGCCTCTTTTTCTGTAATAATCAGATTGTTTTTTTGATTCTACATCTCTTGAATCTTTAATTGCTTTAATAGCATCTCTTAGTATGTTAGAGGATAATAATGATATTTTTCCACTAGCATTCATTTGACCCATAGGGGTTAATGAGGATTTTGAATCATCTAAACCATAGGCTTTTGCTAAGTCTGATATGGGTCCTGAATCATACCCTTGAACTGTTGTGACATTATTACCATTTATTGCAATATAACATTTATCTGGTCTTCTAACATCTGATTTTGATAGTGGATGAATTAAAATACTACCACCACCTCTTCGATCAACATACATTGTTTTTTCTAATTCATCAATGTAATCTTCAAAAGTTGAATGCATTTTATCACCCTCCTTTATATCTTTTGATTTGTTTCTTCTAAAGCCGCCTACAATATCATCATATGCCTTACCTACATCTCCCTTATATAGTTGTTTTACAATTCTTTTACCTAAGTTTTCTAATTGATCATTAGTTAAAGTATACTCTTTACCAAATCCTTCCAAATAAAACATTCCAATGTCTACATAGTCATCATAGTAATCTTTATGTTGAGGTGTAGGATTTTCATCTAATTCTGCTGCATCTTCTTTGCCCATTCCTCTTAACCTTAGAGCTTGCTTGATAGCGAAAACAGCATCTTGTTCGTCATACCCGTATCTCTTAGCCATTGCTTTAATAAACTGATTAACTTTTTTAGATACTTCTGGGTTTAGGTTTTCATTTACTGATTCTTCAACTTTCACAACATTTATAGATTTTAACTTATTGTCTTTTGCTAATTTCCAATGTTTGTCGTCTGCTTCTTTTTTAGTCTTGTAAACTCCACTTTTAAATTTCTCTCCTTCTTTAGTAAAGTATTCTACTCTGTATTTAACTTCATTTACTGATTCGTCATAAGCGTCGATAATGTAGGTATCCCTTAAAGCTTCTATTATTTCTAAAGCTGCTTCTTTGGGAGTTGTACCGTCTTCATTAGCCATATCAGTAACAATTTGTACGATAGCATCTAAATCTCCTCTTCCTTCTTTAATTGATTCATTATAGTCATCGTCATCCTCTCCAAAGTAGAACCCTAAGTTCTCTAATTCATCATTACTAAATTCATCACCTAATTTTTCTTGGAAGTCTGATATGCTACCAATCCATTCCATTATTACTTCTACACAGCCAGGATTATCTTCTATAAATTCATCAAATCCCTGTCTATATCCTAGAGCTCCAAATATCTCATCTAGGTTTCTAGCAGCAGACTCCTTTACTAACTTACCTAGGTATTTAGCTTGAGCTCCATGTCCTTTAACAGAGTTTTTTAATTGACCTACTATCTTTTTAACTTTTTTAACTTCCCCTTTATCTAACTCCTCTGGAAGTTCATTATTATCGTAGTCGTTTTCTTCTCTTCTGTAATCCTCATAATCTGTTTGATCACTTCCTTTGGCAGCGTCTAATATATCTCCTAATTCTGCATCTGCTTCCATTTCTGGATTAATTAACGTAACAGAGTTAGGTAAATCATCTCCTCTTCCAATATGAAGTTCGTAATCTTGACCTTCTTTATATCTAGAAGCTAAATAATTAACAGCTGATTCGATATTGTCTAGATCAAATCCA
>Ga0209816_1000019_pt1 | contig 138622 bp, 214 predicted proteins | sample CoawatmetaG01DNA_FD_187509 | JGI IMG/M metagenome (GOLD analysis project Ga0209816, IMG submission 187509) | Marine microbial communities from the West Antarctic Peninsula - Coastal water metaG017-DNA (SPAdes) (version 2) | ecosystem: Environmental > Aquatic > Marine > Coastal ...
CCCGTGATCAAGTCCGCATAACACAAGATTGTTATCCAGCCGATCATATCGGAGGTGTTCCGGTGTATAATGCTGTACACCTGACTTCCGGACAAGGCATATATGTAACTGCTGGAGAGCTCACTAAATGAAGACATTTTCCCAGTTTATGCAAGAAGGTTTCCTCGATGACATGCTCGCAGACTTCGAACCCGTTTCCAAGTCAGAGATAGATGCGGTGATGAAGAAGTCGGATGCTGTACTCGCAAAGTATTCCAAACAAAAACGGTATAAACCACGGAAGTACAGTGGTCAGAAACAAGAAGGTTTCTCTACATATGTTCGTTCACAAGGCGAACTAAAAAAAGCGATTGGTGGTAAGGTAACTCTTGATGGCATTATCAAGATATTCGCAAACGGTAACGTGAAGGTTGCCGATAACTTCCAACCCATGATTAGCATAAGCGAGTTGTGGAAGGTAAGAGAATACGACCGCAAGATGGTCGGGGGATTCACTGGTAAGAACACCGAGTCTGAAATGAAGAAACTCAAAGCAGACATAAAGAAGAACGGCATCAAAGAGTATGGACATGTCAGCATTGACCGAAGAAAGAACGGTGACGTTGAGGTGCTGCTCGGAGAGGGCAACCATAGACTGGGTATCGCAAAGGAAGTAGGGATCAAAGAAATGCCAATATCATTCTCATATGGTAATCTACGATGAAATCCTTCTCACAATTCAGTGAAGCATTTGATTCCCCATATAAGATTGATATGGTATCGTATAACGACAGGGACTATAAGGGAAAGGTGAAACTGAAAGACGGTTCAATGTTGGTTGTTCGTGCCGACCGAGAAACAATTGGCACTGATAAATATTCTTGGGATATATCCTTTCAACGATCAGAAAAGCAGAGCGTGACTGGTGAAGGCGACCAGATGAAAGTCTTTGCCACTGTCATTGATGCCATCCAACAGTTTATAAAAAAACAAGATCCCGACGAATTCTCCTTCATTGCTGACAAGGCAGTCCGTAACGACGACGCAGATCCAAAAGAATTACAGAGTCGCGAGAAGTTGTACAGTCGCCTTGTCAAGAAGTATTTCTCAAAGGGATATAAAGTAGAACAAGACACTAACAAACTCGGTACTGCTTGGATTATCAAAAAGCAAAAGGCAGTGAAGAAGGGACGGGTAAAACGATACGGGAGCAGACACAGGTCACGACTATGAAAAGATTCTCACAATTTATAGAAGAAGATGTCTCGCAAAGAGAGATCAATGATCTTGAGAAGTTTGCAGACAGACTGCTGAATAAATTTGATGTGGACATTGAATTCACCAAGCACTTTGCAGACCGTGTAAACGACAAGCGCAACAAACCTGGAATCGCTATCGAAGAGTTGCAAAGTCTGTTCAAGAAGATGGCGGCAAACAAGGGTAAGAAGATCAAGAAGCATGGCAACAGCGAAGCAATCCTGAAAGACATGCAGTCTGATTTGAACCTACCTGTCGTGGTGAACTGGAAGAATGGCGAGTTTGAAGTTGTCAACAAAACCATAATGAGAAAGAAAGCATTCAAGTCTCCAGACCCAGCGATCAGGTATGAGTCTCAAGTCAACGAAGGTTATGGTGGTCCAGGCATGTGGATGCCGAAACAGAAAGACGGCAAGAACTGGATTGTCTCGTACTCCGCTGTAATAAACGGTAAGACCGTTAATGTTGATAGAAAATTCAGAGTCAAGTCAGACGCATTGGATTTTATAAAGGATTCTACAAAAATCTTAAAGAAAGACGATAGGGTGACCTCCTTTAAATTTGATAAACCGAAGCCATATAAGAAATGAAATCGTTTATACAATTCAGTGAAGCATTCGATTCTTCTTATAAGTTCAATGGAAAGAAAGTTTCCGAGGATGAATACTCATATGGGTTTGATTCAGAATATACCGACCTCAAAGGAAAAACGAAAAAGAGCAGGATACAAGTCGATATAGTCGGTAGTGAAAACGCAAACGATGAAGATCATTATATATGGGATATTGGTTTTAGTCGAAGACTAACACCGAACATGACTGCTGGCAAGATGATAATTCCTGGACAACCATCATACGGTATGACTGGCGATGGTGATGGTCTGAAGATATTCTCCACTGTCATGAAGATCGCTCAAGAGTTTGTGAAGAAAGAAGACCCGAAATACGTTTCGTTTGCAGCAGAGAAACCCGAGGGCGCACCCAGCAAAGTAATGGCGACCAGAGAGAAACTCTATCTCCGTATGGCGAAGAAATTCTTTGGAAGCAAATTTAAGATAACATCAAAGTCGAGTTCCACTGGAACAGTATTCTATTTGGACAGAAAATAAATGAAAACATTCAAGCAGTTTACAACTGGTAAGACAAAAAGAAGCCCCGATTGGGGTACGCCGGAATCTGTTAAAACCGCAAAATATTTAACACCAGGGCAAGATGCCAACGAGCCCGCGGACAAGTTAACCGAACGGAGTCCTAGTGAAATTGCTAAGTTTGCTCTTGGCGGGGTTGTATTTAAGAAGCAGTATAAACTAGCCCTAGACGCATTGAAATCGGTCCTTGCTAGAAAAGGATCCAATCAAGTGGCAGGGCAACGTAAAGGTTCTCCTAAACATTCTATAGGATATTACGCTGCACAAATAGCAAAGAGCTATAGCCACGTTGATGGAAAAACTTTAGAGAAAATGATACCCAAAAACTTTGTGTTTGAAGAAGTTCCAGCTACTAGCACAGCATCTATTCCTGATAGTACCAATATTGGTCCTATGAAAGGCAAGCGTAAGAAGGCGCCTGTAACCAGACGCTATATAGAAATAATGGGCAAGCGAAGGAAGCAACAGCTATGATATCAACTACTATTTTAGGATCCATATTAGGATTCGCTGGCTCTGCGCTGGCTCCTATTGTGGGATATTTTGAAAAGAAAAACTCTGCCAAGCATGAGATTGCTAAGCTGGGGAAGGCCGCTGAAATGATTCAAGCTGGGTTTGAGCAAGATCAAGTTATGTACGCTCTCACCGCTCGTAGCGATGAACATAAACGCCTCCTCGACCACGACATTGCTATAAGTAAAGGGACGGGTTTCACATCAGGTCTAGCAAAGATGGTCCGTCCAGTATTGACATACTCATTCTTTGCCTTGTTTGCTGTTGTGGAGATGTCTACTCTCAATCATGCTTTATCAGCTGGTACAGAGTTTAATACTGCTATTTTAACTGTATGGGATCAAGACACCCAAGCCATATTTGCCACTATAATAACTTTCTGGTTTGGTAATAGGGTGTTCGAGAAGCGAAATAAACTGCCATAGCAGTTGACATAATACCCCGGTTCAAGTATAATAACAACTTAGTTTTCACTGAGGGGGATTCCTTCCCTCACATATAATGGAGCCAATATGGCAAAGCAACAATATATGGGAATAGAGATTGACCTATCAAGAGATGGTCTATTCGACGCCCTCGGCAAACAGCGGCTAAATGAAAGCTACATGAGGGAGGATGAGTCTTCCCCGCAGCACAGATTTGCTCATGTTAGTAAGACGTTTAGCTCCAACCCCGAACACGCTCAAAGGTTATATGATTACTCTAGCAAGCATTGGCTGTCGTACTCAACTCCTATATTATCTTATGGTCGATCTGCCCGAGGGATGCCAATTAGCTGTTTCTTAAATTACATTGACGATAGCAGTCATGGATTGGTTAATAACCTATCTGAGACCAATTGGCTTTCTATGCTGGGGGGCGGTGTTGGAATTGGGTTCGGTATTAGGTCGTCCGATGAAAAGTCGACTGGCGTGATGCCCCATCTCAAAACATATGACTCTTCGTCGTTGGCCTATCGACAGGGTAAGACGCGTCGAGGTAGCTACGCTGCATACTTGGATATAAACCATCCGGATATTATATCGTTCCTTGAAATGAGGAAGCCAACCGGCGATCAAAACATGCGATGTTTGAATCTACATCATGGTATTAATATCACAGATAGATTTATGAGTCTTGTAGAGCGTAGCATGCAAGATAGCGAAGCGGATGATGGTTGGAACCTAAGCGATCCATTCAGCGGAGAGGTAAGGGAGACGGTTAGTGCAAGAGCCCTATGGGCCAAGATACTAGAATTGCGAATGGAGACGGGAGAGCCGTATATACACTTCATAGACACCTCTAATAGAGCGCTGCCACAGTTTCAAAAAGATCTGGGCCTCAAGATCCATCAAAGCAATCTATGCAGCGAGATCATTCTCCCAACTTCCGAAGACCGCACTGCCGTGTGTTGCCTATCCTCCCTTAATATGGAGTACTATGACGCTTGGTCTAAAGATCACAGCTTCATTAAAGATGTAGCCGAGATGCTCGATAATGTATTACAGTTCTTCATCGACAACGCTCCTCCAGAGGTCAATAGAGCTATATACTCAGCAAAACGCGAGCGCTCTATAGGCATAGGCGCCCTGGGATTGCATGCATATCTCCAACGCAAGGGTATAGCGTTTGAGGGTGTATCGGCTAAATTAGCTAACAACCGCATGTTTAGGCTCATCCGTAGTCGCTGCGATGAAGCTAGTTTAGCCCTTGGAGCGGAAAGGGGAGAAGCTCCTGATGCTAAGGGCACCGGTAAGAGATTCTCTCATGTTATGGCCATCGCCCCCAATGCTAGTAGCAGTATTATTATGGGCAACACTTCCCCATCGATCGAGCCATATCGTGCAAACGCATACCGACAAGACACACTAAGTGGCAGCTACCTTAATAAGAATAAGTACCTCGACGAGACCATATTGCAATTGTGCGCAGGTGATACAAAGAATGACTATGATGAGATATGGTCGTCAATTATAGCGAATGACGGATCCATTCAACATCTGAAGATATTTAATGAGGAAGAGAAATACGTATTCAAGACAGCAATGGAAATAGACCAACGTTGGATCATAGAACATGCTGCCGATCGGCAGCAATACATTGACCAGGCACAATCATTAAACGTATTCTTCCGACCAGATGCTAATATAAAGTATCTCCACGCCATTCACTTTATGGCGTGGAAGCAGGGAGTTAAAACAATGTATTATTGTAGGTCAGAGAAGCTTGGTAAGGCAGACAAGATTTCCAAGAAGGTGGAACGACAGGCCATAAAGGAGATAGACTTTCAAGCATTAATTGATGATAGTGGTTGCATGGCGTGTGAAGGATGAGTTAGTGACATCGTATGTTCTACCTGTACCTAAAGACCCACGCCCGCACTAATATAAAATACCTTGGACAGACCTGCGAGGACCCACACACATACGCTGGATCGGGGGCGCGATGGCTCAATCACTTGCGGAGGTATGGCGACGAGGTGGATACAGAGATATTGTGGGTCGGAGAAGATCGTAATGAGATGGTGGTGACTGGGATTAGATTCGCCAAGATGTTTAACGTTGTAGCTTCAGATGAATTTGCTAATGATGCACTGGAATCCGAATTGGATCACCATCAAGCTGGTAATGCAGAATGGCTTACGGCAAATCAACTTCCGGCAGTCCAAGAACGTCGAAGACGTGCAGCTCTTGGTAATACCAACACCCGCGGCAAGAAGTGGTGGTATAAAGCTGACACCAATAAAAGAGCCAGAGCTGAAGTGTCGCCAGGTATGGGATGGGTGAATAAGTGTCCAAAAGAATGGAGCTCAGATGGTCGAAAGAGAATATCGGAATCTTCATCTCGACCTAACACCAAAGAACATAACCGAAACATAAGCCTGGGCAAATCCGGACGCCCCAATAACAATAAAGGGACAATCTGGATAGTCAATGATACCACCGGACAACGAAAACGTGTCCAACCTGGAGCAGTGCCAGAAGGATACACAACTCTTACAGAAATTAGTGCTAGCAAAAAAAAGGATAATATATGACAAAAAGTTTAATCACGGAAGAACGCAGTTACTTTAAACCATTTAACTATGCATGGGCATACGATGCATGGCTAGCCCACGAGCAAAGTCATTGGATTCACACTGAGGTGCCGATGGCAGAGGACGTTAATGATTGGAAGCGTAAAATAACAGATGCCGAGAAATCATTCTTAACTAACATATTTAGATTCTTCACTCAAGGTGACATTGATGTTGCCGGAGCCTACGTCAATAACTATCTTCCTAACTTTCCCCAACCAGAAGTGCGTATGATGCTTATGGGTTTTGCTGCCAGAGAGGCATTGCATGTTGCAGCATACTCCCATCTAATAGAGACGCTAGGGATGCCTGAGAGCACGTATAACGAATTCTTAGAGTATGATGCTATGGCAGACAAGCATTCTTACATGACTGACATGTCATCTAAGAAAGACGACAAAGACGACATCGCGATGAACATAGCGGCGTTCTCTGCATTCACTGAGGGGATGCAGTTGTTCAGTTCATTCATTATGCTTTTGAACTTCCCTAGACACGGTAAGATGAAAGGTATGGGTCAGATCATCACATGGAGTATTGTTGATGAGACGCAACACGCTGAGTCTATGATTAAACTATTCCGAACATACATAGAAGAGAACATTGAGATTTGGAATGATGGATTGAAAGGCAAGATATACACAATAGCCGAGAAGATGGTTGAACTGGAAGATAAGTTTATCGATCTAGCATTCGCCATGGGAGATATGGAAGGTCTAACATCCGATGAAGTCAAGAAGTATATCCGATACATATGTGACCGGAGGTTGATCAGCCTGGGAATGAAAGGTATTTTCAAGGTAAAGAAGAATCCTCTACCGTGGGTAGAAGAAATGATTAATGCGCCTACCCACACAAATTTCTTCGAAAATCGTGCAACTGATTACGCGCGCGGGGCTTTATCGGGAGACTGGGGTGAGGTATGGGGTGTAGCTCATGCATAGGAATAATTAATGGAAATTTTTAACTGGTCAGTCATATGTGAAATATGTGACACCGAAACTGATGTGTTGGTATATAATGAAGACGAAAAGCCCGTATTCTGTGCCATGTGTGGAGAGAGCGTAACCACAGTTGAGTTGAGCGATTCTCTTTAATGTGGACATATAATGGAACAATGTACGATCCATCTCAAGAGGATCTACAAATTTATATTGGATTTGTTTACTTGCTCACCGAGGTAGACACTGACATGAAGTACATTGGGAAGAAGTTTTTCTGGAAGAAGGTTACCAAGCCACCTTTGAAGGGCCGCAAGAACAAACGGCGCAGCTTAGTTGAATCGGACTGGAAGACATACTATGGGTCCAACGACAAGATAAAGGCATTGGTTGAATCTGGATTGGCTGATAAATTTGATAGACAAATCCTTAGGTTATGTGAGACTAAAGGGGAATGTTCTTATTATGAAGCCAAGTATCAGTTCGATAATAGTGTTCTGCTGCGTGATGACTATTATAATGGTATCATCAGTTGTCGTATTAATCAATCTCATGTGAGGGGTATAAAGGATGTATGATTATAAGTTCTACCTGAGGAGAGTTATAGACGGAGATAGTATAGAGGGGGATATCGACCTAGGGTTTGATACGTATCTGCGAAAGGTGATTGTTCGCCTGCAGGGCATAGACGCCCCTGAGATCCGACGATTAAGTTATATCGACGATGACGAGCTGAACGACAGAATCAAAGCGTATGGCAAGCATGTGAAGCGATGGCTTGAACAAGAGTTACAGGATAAGATATTGTACATACAGACAGAGTACGATGATGAAAAGGACAAGTACGGGCGGATCCTCGGAGACCTGTACGTTATTAATGATGGACCTCCTCTTCAAAGTGTTAACGAGAAGATGGTTGACAATAGCCTTGCGGTGGTGTATAATGGTTCTTCTAGTAGGGAAGAACTGTACAGCGTTCATGTTAGAAATATGAACGAGCTTATACTCAAGGGTTTATACGAGGAACAATCCGGTGATACTAATTGACTACAACGCAATAGCAATATCAAATGTCATAGCTACAAAACTTCAAGTCGACGAGAACATGATTCGACATCAGATACTGAACAGTATCCGAATACATAGAGCCAAGCACACCGCAAAGTGTGGTGAGGTAGTTATATGCTGTGATGCTGGTAACTACTGGCGCAAGGATGATTTTCCTCAATACAAGCACTCTCGCGGTAAGACCCGCGATACAGATAAGTTAGACTGGGATGAACTGTTCCGCATCATCGAGCTTGTTTTGGCGGAGCTACGAGACAACTTTCCATACAAAGTAATTCGTATAGATAGATGTGAGGCTGATGATATTATTGCTGAGCTATGTGAGTACACTCAGGAGTTTGGACAGTATGAGCGCATGATGATTATATCGGGAGATAAAGACTTTGCGCAACTACAGAAACATGATAACATTGCCCAGTACGCCCCAGTGCAACGCAAGTTTATCAAGGAGGATAACGCTAAGGGGTTTTTAGCAGAACACATTCTCAAAGGAGACGCTGCTGACGGTATTCCTAATGTGTTATCCCAGGACGATTGCTTCGTTGAAGGGATTAGACAGACACCCCTCCGTAGAAAAGTTGTTGATCAGCTTCTGGCTGATCCTAATGCTCTTGGAGAAGGTGTATATCGTAATATTCAGCGCAACGCAAAGCTGATAGATTTAACACAAATACCCGTTTCTCTAAAGGAGCAGATTATAAATAGTTTTAATAGCCAACGGCCAGCGGCGAATAAGGGTAAGGTATTGAACTACTTAATAGAAAAACAATGTAGACTTTTGATTGAAAGCGCAGGAGATTTTGTAAATGGCTAATTTCAGTAAGCCCCTAGAAATACACGAAATGATGGCTAAAGTATCCGCAGCGAAGACCCGCTTGGATAAAATTACGCTACTAAAAAGTTATAACCACCACGCTATGCTAGATGTGATGCGCGGTGCTTTTGATGATGCTGTTCAATGGAACCTTCCGGAAGGGAAGCCTCCATATAAAGCCAATGTTCCAGAATCTGTACCTTCTAGCCTTCTAAAGCAAAATCAGAAATTTAAGTATTTCGTGAAAGGCCCACTAAGCGAAAGCCTGACCACGGTCAAGCGCGAGCAAATTTTTGTTCAGGTATTGGAATCCATCCACCCCGCCGATGCTGAGGTTGTTATCAATATGATCAACAAGAAGTCGCCCGGCAAAGGAATAACCAAGAAGTTGGTACAGGAGGCGTACCCAGATTTGATTAGACTATAATGTTCTATTAACAAGGAGAAGCGATGCTACAGCAGCAATTGCAGCGTTTGCAGCAAGATTCAAAACAACTTGAACATTACATCCACCGATTGAATAAACAAGGGAATAAGGCCCTAGCTTGCAATATGATTAAAAAAGCGGAGTTTTTAAATCAACACATTGCTAATATACAGCAAACAATTCAATAAGGAAGGTGATCATATCTGCTCAGCCCCAGCAATGGGGCTGTTCTATTTACGGAAACTAATTATGCCTATATACACATTACGCAATAAAGACACTGGGGAAACACAAGAACGTCAGATGTCAATATCAAGCAAGGAAGCTCTCATTGAAGAAGGAGAGTTTGAGCAAATTCATACCAAGTTAGCTAGCATTGTTTCTAGCCGGGGCAGCACGCTTGGACAAACTTCGGGCGACTGGAAAGACCTGTTAAAGCGAACCAAAAAAGGGTCTGGTAAAGGGAATACCATTAACACATGAGTAGACGATCAGAGACCAACCCCATTCATATCAAAATAGATCAACTCAGAGTATTTGATCCATTAACCCCACACCAAAAGGAAGCATTCGATGCATGGAAGCAGGGAAATCATCTTATCCTATCTGGGTCAGCTGGAACCGGTAAAACCTTCATAGCCTTATATCTTGCTCTGCAGGAGTCGTTAGATAAGTCAACTCCATATGAAGAGGTTCGTATCATACGATCAATTGTGCCCACACGAGACATTGGACACTTACCTGGTACAGCAGAAGAAAAGCTACAGGCATACGCCGGACCTTACAAAGGAGTGGTCAGTCAACTGTTCGAAAGATCAGATGCATATGATACACTTGTACAGCAGAGAGATATAGCATTTGAGTCAACATCTTACCTACGAGGAGTCACCTTCGATAACAGCATCGTTATCGTAGACGAGCTGCAGAATCTTAACTTCCACGAATTAGATAGTGTTATAACTCGTATAGGTAATAATAGTAAGATAATCTTCTGCGGTGATTATTATCAAACAGATTTTAAAAGGGAAGGTGAAAAGAAAGAGTGCCTAGAGTTTATTGATATCGTGGAGCAGTTGAGAAACTTCTCCCACATAGAATTTACTTGGGACGATATCGTAAGAAGCGACTTCGTTAGAGACTATATAATGACGAAGGAGATGAGGAGAGCGTAAGATGTATAAGCCGGACAATTTTATTATCCAAGAGCTAGTTGATCCTGAACTATATGAAATGTTTAAGGACAATGAAGATGTTATGTGGAGGATGTTTGATGAGGAGGCTTTGCGGGGTCTGCAGTGGCTTAGAGACCGGTTCGGATCAGCTACAGTTAATAGCTGGGAGATGGGTGGCGATCGAAAGTGGTCTGGTATGCGAACAACTAAAAGTCCATACTATAGCCAGGGCTCTATGCACAGCTGTGGTAAAGCGTTTGATATCATCTTTGATAACTACACTGCCGAAGAGGTCCGTGAAGAACTCAAGCTACTTGGAAACACTCCCCATATAACTCGATATGAAGATGACGTTTCTTGGACACATATGGATACCAAACCAACCAACACTCCAGACAAAGACTACTACTTTAAAGTTTAGGATGATTAAATAATGGCTAAATATACGCGCCACGATCAGCGTAATAAGAAGCGAAATAAACACAAGTGCGAGTCGAGGGATGGACGTCACTCCCCAAAAGTTAAGCGGGTAGGAAAAACCCCAACGGGAGTGCTAGCCGCATGAAGATTGATCTTAACGACGATGATGTCATAACTGAAAAGGAGTTGGACCTTTCACGACAGATAGCCGATCTAAGAAATGATCAGCTCAAGTGGGACGCGCAACGACATATGGCGTGGGTGGCTTTGTGGTCAATGGTACTCACTGTTGCTCTGATATTAACAGCTTTCATTAGCAACGAGCGAGTCACTTCTATTCGACCAATCATAGAAGTATTCATATTTGCTCAGAGTGGAGTGGTAGCGTTCTTCTTTGGTTTCTCAGCGTGGCTAAATAAAAAATAAAGTAGTTGTATATGTACTGGAAATACAGTATAATATACATCATATGTTGACGTAGGATTTTTTGTAATGAAGAACTTAGTTTATCAGTATTACATTCCATATGAAGCTGGTGATAAAGACATCGGCGGCGCTTCAATGCCTAATTGGGCATTATCCGGATCCACTTCAGCTAAATCATATGCTGCACATTGTGGCGCAGATTATATGTTGAGTCACGATCGACTCTACCCTCACCTCGACCCTCGACTAGAATCCCTCCAGTTAATTCACGATCCAACATTTGAACAGTATGATCATATCCTGGCTCTCGATCTTGATATGATTATTGCTACTCGTGAAAATATATTTGAACTGCCTATACAAGACATTGCTATGGTACACGAGCTTGGTGTTTTCACAGGAAATTCAGCTGGTTGGATTAACAAGATTATGAATCATCCCATGGAGCAGAGAGGTGTCAGAGCTTATGGCCGTCATCTATTTGGATCCGATTGGGATTTTCCTAAATCAACTTTGTATCCACAAGAACAGTTTCGATACATGAATGGAGGTCTGCAACTTTGGTCCGCTGCAGGTAGATTAAAAGCCAGAGAGAACTTCAGATGTGTTAATCATTATTATGCCCACACTCGATACACGGAGCAGATGTATATCAACATACAATTATCTCAACCAATGTTCAACGTCACAGAATTAGATACTTCGTGGAACCGGCTAGCTTATCAATGGCCCGGAAAAAAACCTGATGGTAAGATTAATCACTTTCTCGGACAGTCTAAGTCAATGATGAGTCAATATGGGAACTTGCACCAATGAGCAATTACCTTGAAGTAGGCGCATCTAAACAAAGAGGATTGAACTGGATGTTGATTGGATTCAATGTCCACGATATGACAAATCTACCAATACCGATGGTATCAGATAATGAGTTTGATGGTGTATATTCTGAGCACTTCATTGAGCACTTATACAAGTATCAAGGTATTAATTTTTTGAAGGAGTGTATGCGAATACTCAAGCCTGGTGGCACTATTCGAATCTGCTGGCCAGCATACGAATACGTTGAACGGTTGGTTGGTCCCGAGGATTTGACTAAGGACGAGTTTGTTGATGAGTATTACAATTTATATATCAAACCTAAACAGCATGATGAGTTTAAAGAGCATATGCATAGATCGCCTCAAGAACAAGTCGCGTTGAATATTATACATCAAGCTGGTCAGCATTTGCACGTTTGGGCCAAGACAGAATTGATGCAGGAGCTTTCGGACTTGGGATATGTGAACGTAGTCGATTGTGAATATGGTAAGAGTTCTATTATTGACTTCAATAATATTGAGACACCAGGAAGACTCAGAGAACTCCATTCCAGTCAAATTGAAGCTACAAAACCTAGGAATTAATTATGGCCACTTATTTAGAAATAGCAGCAGCCCGTAAACGTGGTCTCAATTGGGACGGCATTAGAGATGTTCCAATGGATGGTTGTATGGTATATGATATGACCAACCTACCTATGAAGGGTGTGCAAGATAATACTTATGATGGTGTATATTCTGAGCACTTCATTGAGCACCTGCACAAATATCAAGGCATCAATTTTCTAAAAGAATGTCTCCGTGTAATGAAACCAGGCGGCACCGTGCGCACATGCTGGCCCCCATATGATATTATAAAACGGTTAACCAGTAACGAAGATCTTTCTACTGATGAGTTTGTACAACACTATTACAACTTCTATGTTCAGAAACATAAGTTTGCTCCTCCAGGTAATGAGCACCGGAGCATGCAAGAACAAGTGGCTTTAGGTTTATTGCATCAATCTGGTGAACACAAATATCTCTGGGGTAAGCAAGAACTGATCGATACGCTTGGGGGGTTGGGTTTTGTTAATGTCAAGGAGTGCTCTTATAATAAAAGTTCTATATTAGATTTCAACGGTATAGAAACACCAGGTAGGATAAGAATGTTACATTCAGTGATAGTAGAGGCATGTAAGCCGTGCTAACCATAATTGTATTGTATAAAGACACACCGGACATATTTAAAGAATATTGGTTACCCTTGATATACAAACATGGAGGGCAAGGGGCTCTACACGGAGCATGCTTGGAGTTTATTATTGTCGATAACGGATCAGATAATCCGTTGCCGGATCAAGGAATAAAAAATCTAAGAATATACACCGCAGCAAAAACATTGCCTAATGATCAAGCCATCGGCATGGCGATTAGATATGCTCAAAATGAGTTAATACTTATTACGGATATTCATTCGTTGCCCACATATCAAACCATGACATTACTACAAGACCTATATAATAAGAATCAAACAATTTGGCCAGTGTGGTTTGACGCTCCCGACGTTAAATGTGAAAATGCCTTCTCTATACTGAGATCCGATTTTAAGAAACATAATGATATCCGAAAATGCGCCCAGCTAACTCAATCCTCGGTAGACTCTACAGCTAGTATGTATCGGGTTCCGTGGAGCATAATTATAGACAAAAACGCCGCTCGAATAAAAGCTCTTTATGAATAATATACTTGTTGTGGGCGCAGGATTATCTGGGGCAGTTATTGCTAGGGAACTTGCTGAATTTGGTTGTAATGTGCATGTTATAGACAAGAGGGATCATGTTGCCGGAAACGCTTATGATTATCAAGATTCGTATACCGGTATACGAATACATAAATATGGTCCTCATATATTTCACACCAATAACAAAAAAGCCTTCACTTGGTTCACTCGCTTTGGTGAGTGGGTTAATTATAAACATAAGGTGAAGGCTAAGTTGAAAAATGGTCAAATGGTGACTCTACCCGTCAATCTGACTACAAAAAGGATTGTCGGCGAAAATAATTTACTCGATGTTTTATTTCGCCCATATACAAAGAAGATGTGGAACAAAGAAATAGAAGAGTTGTCTCCCACTATTCTAAACCGGTTACCCACCCGAGACGATGATAACGAGTACTATTTTCCTAATGATCAATATCAATTTATGCCTAAGTCTGGATACACATCTATATTCAAAGAAATATTTGATCACAAAAATATCAAAGTTAGTCTGAACACCCCTTTCCATAAACATATGAAAAAAGATTATGATCATATATTCAACTCAATGTCTATAGATGAGTATTTTGACTACAGATATGGAAAGTTACCATATAGATCCATAAAATTTTTAACGTCCACTTTAGGAGAAACTCAATATTACGGTTTGCCGGTAGTAAATTTTACAGACATGGGACCATTCACGCGCGTAACAGAGTGGAAGTGTTTTCCATCACACGGTGAAAATAAAAACTGCACAGTCGTGACCTTTGAGGAACCCTGCGACTATATGGACAACAATCTAGAAAGATATTATCCAGTAAAAGACATAGATGGATCAAATAGAAGGACATATCAATCTTATAAATTATTAGTAGAAGATAATATGACTTTCATCGGTCGGTGTGGAATGTATGTCTATATCGATATGGATCAGGCGATACATTCATCGCTAATAACAGCGCAGAAATTTAAGGATACAATATGAAGAATTTGATATATCAATACTGGGCAGGACCAGATAAACCAGGAGTAACAGCCAGCACCGAGAAGATGGCAGAATACGCCAAACGCATCGGCGCGCAATATAGATTTGATAATAATATAATCATTGCTGGACATAAGTGTGATGTGCCTATCTATTATGAACCAGCTAATCCGTTGGTGGATGATTCGTTCGATCAATATGATAATGTCGCTTTAGTTGACATTGATGTATTTCCAATTGATTCACTATCGGAAAATATATTTGAACATTTAAGCGGAGAAGACGCTGGTATATGCACTGAACCCATGCAACCATACTGGAGACAGATATATAACGTAGCTAGCATAACAAACACCAATGATATGAGGTGGTGTAGTATACTAAAAGATAATTGGGGTGTAAATTATTCCTTTGATAATGAAGGACGACCAATGGTATATAATACCGGAGTGGTCGTCATTTCTAAAAAAGGACTGCAAAAGATTAAGAGTACTTGGCCGTCCTTTCAAGAATATATTAATGCTATGCGGCGCGCTGGCTTACCAAATTTTTACAACTTGTTTCAAGATTATTTCTCGGCCTTTATACATAAAGAGGGTTTTGAGTTCAAGTCTATGCATAATGGTTGGAATTCGTATGTACATAAACTTGGTGCACGTCCAAATGCTATAGCCAATGATACCAGAACCGATGAAACAAAACTGGTTCATATCATGTTTCGTAATGCAGATAATTGGCCAGCAGATGCTCTTTGGCGAGTAACAAATCTACCCGTAACTCTCTGGAATTTACCAGTGCATTCTAACTGGCCAAATGATTGATGAAAAATATTATACTTCAACATTTTACCGGAGAACTAAGACCGCTTGATAGATTATCAATATCAAACATAACAAGGTATTGTCATAAGATAGGCGTGGAATATGAATTAGTGTTGGGTCAAGCATTTCGGGAGCACCTCACTCCCCCGTGCCAAAAGGTATGTTTATTAGATGAACGTTTCGATCGATATGATAACGTTTTAATGCTAGACATAGATATGTTTGCTACTAGAGATCTTTCCGATAATGTATTCGACATCGAGCCCGGAATAGGATTGCACGTTCAAACGCAACAAATGCTGCTGAGTCGTATGGTGAGTCATTATAGGTTGCGTCCTCAATCGGCATATTGGGGTGGATCTTTCTATAAGATGGATCGAGAAACTAGGATAAAACTTCGCTCATTTATTCCCAAGGACGATAGTTGGATGGACTTATATAACAAACCATATCATTTTGAAGACGAAGGTATCATGGCTGAATTGTACCATAAGGCCGGATACACAGATACGAAATACATAGATAGACGTTGGTGCCAATGTAGTTTTTTACCCGAGCACGTGCCAGGCTTCATACACATCAGAACCAAGATAACTCCAGCTGGTCCAAAAAGAGAAAAGCTGGCTAACTATGACCACCTGGTATCAAAGGAAATAATATGAACAATATAATACTACAACATTGGAATGGAGACTTACCTAGCTGGGCATCTGTAGCTAGACAGACCATGGAAAATTATGCACAAGCTATAGGGTGTGATTATGAATTGGTCACAGGACATCCTGTGGGAAAACAACATGGTCCATGGAGTCAGAAGTTGTGTCACCTTGATGAAAAGTATGATAAATATGATAAGGTGTTAATGTTAGATATGGATACCATTGCCACTAGAAAGAACGCTAATGTTTTTGATAGGCCTGAGGTTGGTGTGATACACGAACGCGCGATGATGGGGCCACACCGCGCCCGAACACCTAAAGGGGCTCCAGGTTTATATAATCGCGGCGAGTTAGTGTTCTTTGGTAACTTTATAATGTTGAAACGGGGTCAAAGATTGGCTCTTCGTGAGCATTTAGATTGGAACTTATTTGAAAAAGAAATAATAGATCATTACTGTGGTGATGAAATTATTATGCATTATCTACTCGACAAGTCTGGTATACTGAAAGGTAAACCGTATGAAGAAATTTGTATGAGGTGCGGTGGAACTACAATTGATAATGTGTATTTTAGAGAGTCTGGTACATATGATAAATTATTCTGCAATTTACCAGATGTGGGTCACACCGATCCTGATGGAAATGCTACCTTCGTTCATTTTTGTTCAAATCGAAAAAATAATTTAGAGTCTTTTGTTTCACAGCATAACATACTGTAAGGAGAAATATTATGATGTTTGGTCGCAACCCTGGTTCAGATAGAACCGTAGATCATATACCATTGGGTTCCACAGGCGCCGAGTTGGGTGTTTGGAAAGGTGATACATCCGCAAAGTTTTTAACTCGGGCTGGACACCTGCACCTAGTAGATTCGTGGAGTCCTATCCCGTATGAGGAATCTGGAGAATGGGGTACCTATCAGAATTATCTAGACAGATATTCCTGTCTAGTTGGAGGAGAAACAACCGAAGATTTTAATCAATTCTATGATCAAATATGTGAAGGTGTTAAAGCGAGATTTCTCTCTAGTAATGTAACAATACATAGAATGAGCACAGATTCTTGGTTTGATAGAGCAATCAATAAGTATACCTTAGACTGGATATATGTTGACGCAAGCCACGCATACGAACAAGTATTAAAAGATCTTAACAACAGTCTGCGGGTAGTTAAATATGGAGGATTTATTATTGGAGACGATTACTCTGATAAGAAACCTGGAGTGAAAGCGGCCGTGAACGATTTCATCTCATCGACGGACTATGTGCTTGACAACTTTTATGATGATCAATATAAAATAAACTTATGAACATAGATACCGCTAACATGCAATCTGGTGATGATAAACAACGCATTGCAACAGCCGTAGAAAAGGCTATAAAGATTAACAACGGTTAATACATAATGATAAAGATATATATTATTACGACGAAAACTGACACGGCCACTAATCAAAGCCGCAAATTAATACACTCTATGTCCAAAAACAACATTGATACAGAGTGTATACTTGTTGAGGCGACTACTCCAGAAACGTTGACTTCACATTCGGCTGCGTCTAATCGCTTGTCCTCCTTCAAATGGAATTGGCCACTAACACCCCAGCAGAGTGGTATTGACATGGCGTCAGGGCTTTATAAGAACGCCTATGCCGCGCAAAATCAACAAAAGGTCATCGCCTGTGCAATCTCTCATGCTTTATTGTGGGAAAAATGTGTTGATATGGATGAGGATATAATGATACTCGAAAGTGATTCTGTATTCACTCGTCATTTCGACTATAACGATGTCAAGGATAGCAAGTGGGGTGCACTTGGATTAAACGATCCACGAGGGACAACACGAAAGGCTTCGGTTTTTCATTCCATTGCTACAGCCAATAGGAAGCCGGGCGTATATAGTGTTCCGAAAGTTGATGAAATAGGAAGCGTTCCTCAACCACAGGGCTTAGCTGGGAATAGTGCATACCTGATACGTCCATATGCAGCAGCCCAGCTGCTAGACGCTATTGATACATATGGACTATGGCCCAACGATGCTTTGATGTGTCAAGAAATGTTTTCGTGGTTACGGATCACACAACCGTTTTATACTCGTGTGCAAGGTGGTGGATCGTCCACTAAAGGATAAATTATATTATGAAAGCATTTGTTATAACTATTATGAAGATGCGGGAGTCATATGACTGCGCGCAGAGGTGTATTAGGTCAGGCGCAAAATATGGTATTGATATAACACCGTTCTCTGCTATCACGCCTTCAGATGGTCCAGTTAAGTTACTGCGTAGAGAAGGTATTGATTCTGAGCCGTTCACTAATAATGAATACTCTAAAGATCTCAATGCTATGTCGTGTTTTTTATCTCACTATCATTTGTGGAAGCGTTGTGCCAACGGTGACGAACCATATATGATACTGGAACACGATGCTGTGTTTACTGCCCCGTTACCGACTCTTATGTTTGATAAGGTCGTAAGTGTCGGCGCTCCAAGCTTCGGATCGTTCAACACCCCCACAACCCTTGGAGTGGGTCCGTTGGTTAGTAAGCGATACTTTCCAGGAGCCCATGCGTATCTTGTTAACCCACGAGGCGCAAAAGAACTGGTTGACCAGGCTAAGGTAACAGCAGCTCCCACAGACGTATTTCTTCATATAGGTACCTTCCCTTGGTTGCAAGAGTGCTACCCATGGGTAGCTGAGGTAAGAGATACTTTTACCACCGTTCAGGTGCAACGAGGATGTGAAGCTAAGCATAGTTATCGTAAGTCGGCTGCGGACTATAAAATTATGGATATTAAATGAAACTCAATTTATTAACAGTGTGCACAGATTGGTATCCGTTAGAATACGCTAACAAGCTGGTTAACCGTTTAAACGAAGTATCTCAATATGATATATCAAACTATTGCATAACAGATCGCGACATACAGTTTGCCGAACCAATCAAACCCAAGCTACCTCCAGGATCAGGCTGGTGGAATAAAACTCAGTTGTTTGACATTAATGGCCCATCCGGATGGAATTTATACATGGATATCGACATAGTCATTATAAAAGAGTTTGACCATGTGATAGATCATGTGATGCGTGAGGATAAACGAGACACAATAACTTGTGTCAGCGACGCCATCGGCTGGATGGATAATAAGTTTAGTTCGTCGTGGATGATGTTTTATAGAGGAGCGGGAGCAGATATTCCTACAACGTTTATGACCGACTCAAATAATATTATGAAACAACCTGGCGGTGATCAAGTGTGGATAGGTAAAACCATGCAGCCTAAGATAGAATACATTGATGATACCTTTCCACACTTAAAGAAGAACTTAAAATATGATCTGGGTTCAAAAATATTCGCCCCTTTGTCATCCACCCACCCTGTCAGATTGCCGGGGAGTAAATGGCAGTTCCCGACCGTCCTAGATAAAAGAGTATCTCTAGTTGACTGTGGAGGCAAACCTAAGCCACATGATCTCGAACAACTCGACTATATAAAGCGCAACTGGCACGACGTGAGGATATAATGTCAATAGTACACTTATTAGGAAACGGCGACAGCGCCCAAATATTTAACAATGTCGAGAGGGAGCCAAAGGACAAGGTATTAATTTGCAATGTCCCACCGTTCACTGTCCGAAAAGTATTTGCGTGTATCATGGTAGATTTCAAAATGATGGCAGCTCTTTCGGAAGGTAGTGTCAATTTAAATGCGTACGATTGGGTGTTGGGTACCAGACCACAGAGATATATGGAGATGTTCCCTTCCTTCTATCTACAGTATGCCCCCCGCATCAAGGATTTTTATACCACAGTTCCTCCGTACGCTGGATCCGCCACCGACTTCAATTGTGGGCATATGGCTGCACACTACGCTTGCTCTAAGTTGAAGTGCTCTGAGCTTCATATGTACGGTTTTGATAGCATATTCGATTACAGCCTGCGTAGCTCGTCGGATCTGTTTCTGGAAAGCGATCGGGGTCAAATGAACAACCACCGTCTGATCAACATATGGCGGCCAATATGGGAAGGTATATTCAATGAGCACCCACAGGTTAAGTTTGTATTGCATCACACTCACAATAACGCTAAAATAGCCTTCCCCGACAACGTTGAAGTACGCACTCCCTAAAATGTTATAAGAAACACGATTCTTATGCCAAAATGTTCTAAGAAAGATCGTTTATTTTGTCGTATTGACCCTTATAAATCAACAAGTTACAATCCCGCACTATCAGCGGGGTGACAAGTAGCACATTTCCCGGATCCAGTGTATAATAGCTACATTGAAACGAGAAATGAAGGGAAGATTATGGCAGCGCACAACCCCAGCAAATATAACGCAATTCAGTCAGTATACGACGATCCAATTGATCAACAGTATTTTGACGATTACGGTTTTGTGTATTGTCCGGACCCTCAATGTCAGGTTCATCTTGACAACGGTATGTCAGTACACGACCCGCTCGAGGAGAAGCGGTTTCAACACAAGAAATATCAGTACTGTTGCTTAGGTTGTTGTGGAGAGTTTGGTCCTCCGATCGACAAGGGACCTTTTGTCAAAATTGAGAAGAAGAAAGGAAAAGCCCACCCCAAGAATATGTCACTGCGAGCCCTCGTTATTGCTTACTTGAACGAGTTTGGTTTGTGTATCGTCCGCGGCCGTCGACCAGTATCTCACTTAGTGAACGAGATTGCCATGGAGTTTGACATCAGTAAAGCTAACGCTCGATATTACGTTTCTCGAGTGTGGGTGGGACCAGCATCTAAATAGGAATAATATTCGGTTCAAGAGTGTTGACCCCTATTTAAAAGTCGTGTATAATTACATCTTAACTATCTAGGAGATACTATGAATATTCCGCACATGGCAATAGTCGATGGTCACATCGGTGATCCTGTAATCGTTACTCAAGGAGAGATTGGTTTTAAGGAGTTGCACGGAGAGATGACGGGAGAACGTATCTCGAAGTTCAATGAGACTATGGGGGCAGATACATTAGAGAAGCTGGAAGCAATGAAAGCTGCATCGATGTTTGGATGGGAAATCCCAATGCTTGATGTGTTTAAGTAGTCACGATGGACATACAGTTCGGCAAGAGAGTTACACTCAATATGAGGGCGTACGCTAAATTCTGCGCCGACTTGATTGGATTGGATGGGGATGTGCTGATAAACTTATGCGAGGGCACACTTGAGGGGGGTTCGTACGGTCTTTGTTGGGGTGACACTCGCCCCGTAGAGATCATTATATCGTCTAGATCAGACGATTACTTTCTTACTCAGGAGGACATATTGAGGACCTTGGGGCACGAGCTAGTACACGCTAAACAATATTTATCTGGTAACTTAATTCCCCCCGAGGACCCAACGGGTTTTGATACCTGGAGAGGTGTCATATATGAATATGCTCCTGAAGAGGAGATAAATATGCCGTGGGAGATCGAAGCGGCATATCTTGAGCAAGAGATTTATAGCAGATACATAACTCAGCAACAACAATGTGAATAGACACCTAATAATTATAATACTAATGCTCGCGGGTGCAATTGAGTTGTCGTGGTACTGGAATGTATACCCGATATGAGTAACACCAAAAAAGATCACCGCCAATAATTATAATATGGCGATAATAATGTTATAAATAGATGCACAATACACCCACTTGCATCTTGAGGGATACATGGCTTATACTAAACCAGTTCTAACCACGACATCCATAATCTGCCAATCAAACATGGTATATGATGGTCATGGTCAAACCATCTACGGCCGGATCATCGATGATGATGGTAACATTATATCTCAACATAATCATAGTAGTAATTCTACTCCGGATTATAGATTCACAGCTTTCAAAATTCCTGCGGGTACTGAGAATGTCACTATTAAAAACTGGAATTTCGTTAACGTCAGCATGGTCGTTCTTTTTCAGTCCCCCCCCGGTAATAATTCCACCCAGAACCAGGTGCCGTGGCCATACAGCAGCAACATCCACATAGACAATTGCACATTGCACTCGGATCCAGCACCGTTTCCATTTATCAATTACTGGGGACAATCTGTGCTATTTGACGCCGCGGGGAAAAAACTGTATGACACCAACTCGGGGATGTTTGTATATGGTGGAACTGGAATACGGCCCAGAAACTGTTCACTTACCAGCTGTCGAGCTACTGGAAATGCGCGGTTGCTAATTGGAGGCCAGCATTCTATGGGATGGCTGATTGCCGATAATTATTGCAAGGGTGCTGAAGACACTTGCATATACATGAAAGGAAATTTTAATAGGATTTATCGCAACACTATTATAAATTCTGGTAAGGATGGTATAAAGGTGTTGCAGAATCCTTACATAGATCCGGTGACTGGTCTCAGATCAGTTACTGTTGCCGGAAGTGCAACAGTAACTCCAGATAACGGTGCGTTGGACGTTAACCAGTTATGGAGCTACAGCCACATAGCCGGCAACTACGTTGAAAACCATAGTCAAATAAAACCTGATGGTGGGGGGTGCATCATGATATGGACTCCAGGGAACCTTATAGAAAATAACGTAGTAAAAAACACCGTCTGGGGTAACACCGGCGACAAGCTCGATCCAGATTCATATACTGGTGGTGACGTTACAAATGCCAACCACATCGCGCAGGCGGGAGGTAAGCATAATGTAACCGGTGTTGAGATCGCCGGCGGCGTCACCGCTGGCGGCGACAAAAATGGCATTAACGTCACGAATAAAGGTATATGGAATACTTTGAGAAATAATATAAACATCCTACCTCACCCAGACAGTAACATCTATCGTGCCAACAAGTGGACCGGTGTAACAGTTAATACTGAATATGCCAAACCCGACCCCGCCGACAATACCGAACCTCACCCAACTGATTCGTTTTGGCCTGACGCGTGGAATGCCTATTCAACCTTCGATAGTCAAAACAACGAGGAAATACGAATAGTGCTTGACGAAGAACAGTATAACGATCCAGATAAGCATGACTTTCTCTTTTTAGCTAAAAAGAGATACTCATAATAGTGTATACAAATAAATGTTTTTTTATTTTTCAATAAATAGAAGAAGAACCACAAATAGAGAGAGAGTAGTATGGCAAGCATAATATGCGAATCCAACGTTGTTTATGACGGGCGAGGGCAGGTGATTGAAGGTGAAAATATAGCCTTTGTAATTAACGCTGGAGTGAGCAACGTTGTCATTAAGAACTATGTTTTTAAGAACTGTAAATATGGCATTCGCGGGGCGCGGACATTTAGTGGAAGCGCCATCTACTTAGGAGCAGAATCTACCAACATTGCTGTTGAGGATAATGAATATCATAATGACTACCACACGCCGGAGATACCCGCGGTGCCCTTTTTCTCTCCATCAGTACCAGCATATGCACCCGTTCCTGGTTCCAGTACTGGGGAGGGGTGGTTAGTCGCGGGCGGTGGTATAATGCACGATGTTCGGATAACGAACAATAGATGCACGGGGGGAGCTAATATTGCCGCTACGGGCACGTTTACAGCCCCCGACTCCGACGGAACCGGCAACGGGATCTCGGGCCCCGCTGGCAGACTCGACTGGTTCAGGAGCCGAACGTGGGATATATCATCCAATAGCAGCGATGGGTGTCTGGGCAGTTCTATAAAGCTCAACGGATGGGGGCATCAAATTACGGGGAACCATATTAAGAATAGCGGCAAGGAAGCTATATCGGTTAACCCAATGCAGAAGGATATTGAGAAAGAATATCCCAGCCTGACGAAAAACGTAAATCACTGGGACGTTGCACAAGGTGCACACTTCATTGCCTACAACAACATCCAAGAATATGGGCTTAAAGATTCTTCCTCTGAGGGAGCTATTTCCATTAGACAACCGATGACCAGGGTTGAAAACAACATCGTTAAGGTGACATCACGGGGACTACAAGATTCGGATGTGTTCAAGACAGCATACTTTTACAGTAACATGGCGCCCTTTTTATTCAGCTATGATAACATTGCTAGGATGGGAGGCGACTCCGCAACGAGCTTTTTCCGCCCATATACCCTGCAAGCGGGCGTAGTGCCGTCCAATTACCCCGATGACTCTCCGGGTGGTACACAGTACTCTACAATATGGCCAGTGACAAAGATGATTGTCAACGATGATTCAGCCACTTACGCGGGCTGGTCATTACTTGAAAGAAATGACCGCTTCTTCGATAGTGACTATATTATTCCTATTATTAAGTTATGACAATTTAATGGTTGACTATAATCCCTTATTCAAGTATAATATATGGTATTAACGTAAAAGCGCTTGAATAAGGGACTACATTATGAACGACATAGTATACGTGGGTAGCTCAGCTGCGGGCCTAGCAAAGCTCGAAAACAATCACAGGAACGCCCATCAAATAGAGGGGTACACTGTCACTAAGTTCCGTGCCAATAAATGGCTCCAGGAAGGACAAGGTTGCTTCGAGTGGCTGGTATCTCCGGCAATGAGAACAGAGTTAGAGGTGCTGCAGCTAGAAAAAGCATTGATACAAAAATGGCTACCCAGATATAATGAACAGTATGATCCTATCACTATCAAGAAAAATAAGTTTGATATGACCGTTAAGTATAGAGGTGTATACGGGGTGACATTGTGAAGTGGGTATTTTGTGACATTGAAACATTCAGCGTTAGAAAGAATGCCGTCATCCCTTCCCTGGGGATACTATCAATTGAGATAAATGATGAGGCTCTGGATTATACATATAAGGATTGCCTCGCTCTAGCTGACTCTGTCAAGTTAGACATGGATGAGCAATTGACCGCGGGTCGACACATTATGAAAGAGACCATGGATTGGTGGAGCAAGCAAGATAAGGCTGCGCTGGCTAGTGTCACTCCTGATGGCAGTGAAGTTTCCATACTCGAGTTTCACAAGTGGCTAGACCAGTTTGGTGATATCAAAAATGCTACCTGGTGGTTCAGAGGACCACATTTCGATGCCGCTATCATGGAGTCGCTATTTGAAGACTTTAACATCAGAGCGCCATGGAACTTCTGGGCAGTTAGAGACACACGCACGTGGTTTGAGTGTTATACGGACCATGCTAAGATACAAGGGGATCCTCCTAAGGCATTTGTAGCCCATGATCCAAAACATGATGTCGCATTAGACTGCTGGTCTATGCTTCAGGTGATGAAAGAACGGATGAGAGACTAGTCCTATATAATTAGTGTTCGCAAACAGGAGTATATAATGAGAAAGCAACAAACGGCAGCGCGTAAAGCAAGATCCACCCGCAACCGCCACAACGGCAAGATCAACCTTTGGAAGAATCATGTTATACAACATGGTAAGACGTACACGGACAACGCTGGACAGATATTTCACGCATTGCCGAAGTCTGAGTGGATTCAAGACCCCACCGCTATTAATGGCGATGGTGAATTAGATACAACAAAAGGCAAGTGGAAAATCACCTCGTCAATTATAAAGGTCAACGGCGAGGTTCAGTGAGCGGCTTCACCCGCATGCGAGGATGTATCCTAATAGGAATATGGACGGTATCAACCCTTTTACTGCTATCATTGATGCCAACCACAACGGCCCATACCCCATACGTCATTGATGAAGATCAATTAGTACCTTTGATTACACAGCTATGTACAGCCAAGATTGATGCTGCAATCATTCGAACAAAAACTAATCCATCGAATGATGTTTTAATAATCATGATGAGGGAATGCATACAAGATGAGATTAATAACCTAACTGTCCGTACCATCCCCCACGATCATTCATAGGAGACATTAACCATGTCCGGAAATGATATAATCTTTGGCTATAGTGGATTATGCCTGTTGATTTATACACTATACACAATTACAAATGATAATATATATCGAGGAAAACATAATGAATATAGGTGACATAACAACACTCGTAACCCCAGCTGGGGAGTTTGTGGGGAGGCTCAAGTCTGTTAAGGATGACACTGGCGTGTATGTTTTATCTGACCCTCGGATGTTTATGCATGATGACCAACGCGGATCTGGACTAATACCCGGAGTGTCGATGACTGGGGAACAGGATCCAGCCGAAGCGATATTTCACATGGTAGTGGTTGCTCATAAGTCTTCGAAAGAAACTGAAGAGGCCTGGATGTCTGCCACATCGGGTATAGTTTTAACATAGTGGCTGGTAAGGGTGACAAGAGAATCCCCGCTCAGGTCTCATCGAAACAAGTTTCCGATAACTGGGATAGAGTATTTGGTAATCGCGGGGAAGAGAAGGTGGTTCGCCCCGATGATGGCAACAGTAAGTCCACCGACAATGAAGCCGAAGCCATACAGGCGGGGCTCGATAAAGGAGAAGGGCCGTGACAAAAAAGAAATATTACAACCTTGATGGTACTGAACGTGATATAGCCAAGCTAAAGGATGAATATGTGGTTTGGTGGGCGGCGGTAAGGCCAATCTTGTGGGAGTTTATTACTCTCGAGGGCGGTGTGTCTAACATTGGTCATAACTTTACGGACTTATTTGTCGAGGGCCGCAGAGCTAGTCCATATTTTAGTGGACACGTTGGAGCGGTAGTTGTTCCAATTGGGATAGTATCGTTCTGTTGGATAGTTGCATATATACTGTAACGCCTAGCGGGTATCTAACTTATAAATAGATTTACGTTCAATCAATTTACTGTTATATCTGGGTACTGATGCATGATATGTATATAATATATGTAAGTTTGTCCGCCGTGTTAATTATTTCCGTAATAGGGTTATCCACCGTTCACTTGTTGCGGTGCGAATTAACCAGTCAACTAGACGCGATGGCTTCCCTGGGATATGGTGTTCGAAGTTTGCGAGAGCTAACATCAGCACGAGAACCTAGCCCAGATATACCAGATGCAGCTTTAGTTGCTGCATACAAAGATGCATCGGAAATAGTGAATGGACCAAAAAAGTGACTTAACCATCTTTGTAAATAGCCGTTAACCTTTTTTCAAATTCCAATACCTTCTCTAGCCTATTTGGCCAAAGAATATACTCATTTTCTGGATTCTTCTTCAGATTGTCTAAGAGTGGAGCAATAGCCTCATACAATCTATCCGCCCTACCACCCTCACTAGCTAACTCACTGCGGAGTTTTTCGGCTTCTGTGTGATCCTGCAATTCACTTTCACTGACTGCTGTGAATCCAAAATCAAAAATATCATCACTCATATCATTTGCCCCGTTGACTAATGCATTATATATGCGTATAATAGATTCTAAAGTTATGAAGGAGAAGTAAATGAGACATTCTGTCCGCACTAAGTCACAACGTAGGACTCAAGCTATTGCACAAGCTAGAGAATATACCTTTGAAAACTCGAAGGCAGCTCGCAAAAATATCTCTCAAGAGAAATGGCAAGAGCAACATAACGCTCGTATTCAACACCTGGAATCAATCCGAGACTAGAGGCATATATTATGACTACTGAATCAAAAGCAGCACAACAGGTCGAGTTCCTTCGTATCATGTTAGAGCAAGGTCCCACAGCCGTATCTTACCTCAAGAAAAACGGAGAACTCCGCAACGGAGTGTTCACCCTCAACATGGACTTGATACCGGAGGACAAACGCCCTAAAAATTCTGGGCGGGCTTTATGTGAAGCTGAAATCAACGGAACTCTCCTGAGAGCGTACGATACCTATCACGAAGCCTTTCGATCCATCAACGTTGATACTCTTATAAACATGGCCCCATTGACCGAGACTCAATTATGACAAGGAAGAAATTGACTGCTCAGCAGCAGAAAGATAAGGTGGCTAAAATGAAGGCTACTAAGGCTGCTAATCGGGCTAAAGCGATGAAAGATATTGGTTATATTCCCCCTAAGAAGATTAGGAAGAAGCGCGCACCGATGTCGCCTGAGCAGAAGGTTCTTGCTATAGCGAGGTTGGCCAAGGCTAGGGCAGCCAGAGGAATCACTGGCGATGCTAATGTACATGAGGATGTTAAGGCTCTGCCCGACGATCATCCATTGTGCACGTCTAATGTAAAGGCATGGCTAAAGAAAAACAAGACAGAGCTGGCCTCTATCCGAGGTTACAGAGAAAGTAAGGAATACAAGGAAAGGATCCATTGGCAGAATCTCGATACATATGTGAGTAATTTGTCAACATATTTGCGTACCGGCGTATGGCTTGATTGTCGGTGGGGAGAGCAAGGAGAGCACTCCATGGGGATCAAAGTCCTCACCAAGGCGTATGAGGCGGATGGTACTATCAAACGAACCAAGGGGCACTGGTATGATGATATTGGTATCGCTGAACAGTCCAGTGTTCAGGGAGAAGTATATGAGGCGGAGTAGTCGATGACGGACGCCAAGTTTTTAACGAAGGCTAAATTCAGCAAGCTGGTCGAGATAACCAGCTTACAGACTAAGATGTCTTACATGGATACTATTATACATCTTTGTGAAAAGAACAACATAGACTTGGAGGATGCACGCAAGTTCATCTCACCAACTCTGAAGGGTAAACTTGAAGCTGAGGCAATGACGTTAAACTTCTTGCCAAAAAGCAACACGTTGCCTGTTGACTAAACTCTATAAAATGGGTATAATTATGAGCTACACGTGAGAGTTACATTTATTATAAATAGTACGTCCGCCAATAAAGGACATACACACTACATACAAAAAATATACGGAGACAATATATGGATTTTTCTAAACTAAAGAAAAATAAAACCAACATGGATAAATTGGTATCAGCTGCTCAAGAAGCTGGTAGTGATAAAAAGAAGGGTGCGGGTCAAGATGACCGGATCTGGAAACCAACCGTCGACAAGATGGGAAATGGATATGCTATTATCCGGTTCCTCCCCTCAAGTGATAACGATGACTTACCGTGGGCCCGATATTGGGATCATGGATTCAAGGGTCCGACCGGCCAATGGCTATTTGAGAAGTCCCTTACCACTCTAGGCCAACCGTGCCCTATATCTGAGATGAATCAGGTTCTGTGGAACAGTGGAGACGATAACGACAAGAAGATCGTGCGTGAACGTAAGCGTAGGCTACACTATGTCGCCAACATTCTGGTGTTGGAGGATCCTTCTGCACCTGATAATGAAGGTAAAGTATTCCTCTATGACTTCGGCAAGAAAATCTTTGATAAGATTATGGATGCAATGCAACCGCAGTATCCAGACGAGAAGCCTATGAACCCGTTCGACCTTTGGGAAGGTGGCGACTTTGTAATGAAGATTAGGAAGGTGGAAGGATATCGCAACTACGATAAAAGCGAGTTTAAGAAGGCTTGTGAATTGTTAGATGGTGATGACACTAAGCTGGAAGCAACATGCTCTCAGATTATGGAACTGTCTGAGTTCACCGATCCATCCAACTATAAAACTTATGAGCAGTTGCAGGCACGTCTTGCACTGGTTTTGGGTGAGGTGTCGCCCAGGACTGTCACCGCCCAGGTATCTTTGGAATCGAGTTCTCCCGCTGCGCAACCAGCTGTGGCTGTTGAAGCGAGTGTGGATCTTCCCTCAGCAGATCCAACGCCAGCTGGGGATGAGGTTGATCCGGATGATCCATTGAGCTACTTTCAGAAGTATGCTCAGTAGGATTATATAAGAGATTTCTAACCCGCTTCGGCGGGTTTTTTATTACCGCAACTGCCTAGCAGGCTCGGCGTTATCGCGAGGGGACATTGGAGCCGCATTATCGCCACCGCCTCCTCCACCATTAATGGTGGTACTGTTGTTAGTGGTAGCTCCACCGGTCGCTACGTTCATGGTTGCTTGCTGTTTAGCGGCATTATTTACATCCTGCTCAGTAGCCAACATGCCTGACGCTCCTACCGCTTTAGGTGTCTGTGGAGGGACCATATCCATATCCATATCTGGAGACTCGAGCACTTGCGCGGACATCCGCGGAGCAGTCTTCTTTCTTCTTTCAAACTCTAAAACCGCCAATCTGCCCAATGGACTCAGGGGGCTTCTATCGGCTTTAGATCTAAGTTCATCCATAGACATCGCGGCAACTCTTTGTTTTCTAGCCTCCTGACGCCTCTCGAAGGCTCGCGCGTGCTCCTCGCGAGCTTTGTCCCCCACGGCCTTCACTATTGCTGCATCCTCTGGGTTGGCAAAACCTCCAGCACCCATTACGCTAGAACCATCGTCACCAAGGTCTTGCCCGAAGGATTGCTGTTGAGACTGTGTCTCAACAGCGGCTGCAGCGGCGGCTTTGCCGGATACGGGGCTGTCCGCAATTATAGGAATGCCGTCATCTGTAAAACCCACGACATCAGCAACTGGATCCACAGAGGGGATGTCTTCTCCTGCCGCCCTTTCCTTCCTCTCCTCAGACTTGTTCTCTGTGGGCGTCGCACCTGTTTTAATCACTTCTCTCGCTGCTTTTAATAGATCAGATTCCTTCCTTAAAAATGCCGTCCCATCCACCATGCCATCTGCCTCAGGATATTCTCGCAGCACATCTGCCATCATGTACGCTGCCTCTTTCTCAGACAACTGCCCATCGAGAACACCGTTTTCTATCTCACTTATAATGTCGTCGGCATCGCCCTCTCTCCTGGACTTAAATGTTGCTAACATCTCATCCGCTCGTTTAGAATCAAGTGTTCCGTCAGCCACAGCAGTTTCTATTTCAGCTTCGGTGTAAGTTTTGCCTCCGGGACCCACAGTATCCATGAGCGTTCGATCGTTGGTATCTGCCGAGAGCCTGCTCTGTTGATCTGTGGCTTCCGTCTCAAACCCAGCATCACTCAAATCAAAAACGTTGTCACCTCCCACCATTCTGTTAGCTTTGTTTATTGCCTTCATGGCACCCGTCATGAATCCTGCGAAGAATTCCTTTATTTTAAATACCACTTCCAACACCCACCCTTCCAAATCCTTCATCATGACCTTGATGGCATCCTGAAAACTAAAGGAATCGAGTTCCTTTTCTAGATCGGTAAAACCAAACGCTCCAGCAAGCCACGATACTATACTTTTGATTATATCCAAGGGTATCCCAATAAGAAATTCCACCGCTTTCCCTAGCCCCCGCATGATAGCAGTGGTTACCCTGGTAGTCATGTCCTTACCTTCCGTTTCATTCCAACCTTCAAGTGCTCCTAGGATAAAGCCAATGGCGGCCAACACTGGAATCCATAATCTACTGACAATAGTAAGGCCTCGTACCAGAGCTCCTTTCAACGCCAGTATTGGTGCCGTGAAGGCCAAAGCAAATGCGGAAATAGTCGCCATTAGCGTTCGCCACAGCGCGGAGATACCGAGCAGCCCCAAGAGACCTTCCTTCTCCTTCTTTTTGTCCTTCTTGTTGGGTTTGGCTTTAAGTTTACCTTTATCTTCTTTTTCCTTTTCAGCATCTTCCTGAGCTTGAAACTTCCTCTGCTTGTCTTCCTCCTTTTTGTCATTAATCAAAAACGAAGTCAACTTAAATATTGACTCGTCAATGGACATCAGGATATCAACCACAGAGTTTTGCATGGATACTTGTCTGTCGGTATTGGCACCTAGTCCTTCCAAATTACCACTGAACAAGGTTAACCGCTCGGCCATATCTGCGATCGAGATCGCTGACTCAGCAATACCGTCCGCTATACGGCTATATTGAGTGGAATCTAGTTCGACAGTTAGATCTTGTAGTGACATGATACTTTATCCGCTATTATTTTTATTACGTTCGTTTTCTTCTTTTATATGTTGCACTAATAAGGCTATATACACCTCCCTTTCCCACGGTATCATATTGTTTAGTTCTGTCAAACTATACTTATGATGTTGCATCAGCAAAAAGTTTGTCTTATAATGGTTGACTAAACTTTCGTGAGAAAGGCATATTAGAAAAAATCAGTTAGGCCTTCTAAAACAATCGTTTGATCTTCACCACATTCAACACACTTATATTCTATGGGGTGGCTTAGTTTGGGTACATCTTGAATAAAATCAATTATCATCTTTAGCTGAGTGGACTTTAAGTTGTTGAGCCATTCTTCTATATCTTCTTTTGACTCTTCATCAAAGGTGTATATGCTATCCTCACTCTGGACAGATACTAAACACCTAGAAATCAGATCAAACATATCTTGTACCGCAATTGTAGCAGCGCCATCTGGTCTTGCTGCTTGTTTCTTGGTTATACTGACACCATCTGAATACGATGGCCACCTCATATTTAAAGTATGATCGGGGGTAAGTTGTATTACGGTCGCTGCTGGGTCCACATCAATCGTGATAGACGATATATCCACATCCACTTCAGTGAGACCTTTGCACCTCTCACCTTCAATCGCGTTTTGACACTTCAACCTTATAGAGGCAGTTTGTCCGACGCTACTTGCTCTTACCTGGGAAAATATATACTCAAAGTCAAACAAGGCTAGTTTGTCCACCACAAGAGTCTCTTGACAACACGCTTCCAAGGTACCTTTAATAGCGTCTAGCATAGACCCCTCATCGCCAGCCTCAATTGCCAATAACAATACTTTCTCTTCAGACACTAAGTATGGTCTAAAATGCAACACCTTGCCAGTAGAGGGTACGGTTACTGCGTTATATGCTGTTTCATTAATTTTAGGTAAAGCCATTCATAATCTCCTTATGATATAATAATTTTAAAACACATTGAAGTCATCAAGAAAGTCATCCACAACATCTGTAACGTTGTCCACCACATCTGTTATCGATGTCATTATCCCAGCCCAAAAAGATTCGATACCGGTTCCCTTATCTCCACCCTGACTAACTTCTTCTCGGTCATTCCAGTTGGTGAACGACAGTTGAACACTCAATTCTACCATACCATCTAGTTCATTATTCAACTCAACTGATGCTATGGATGTGGGAAACGCTCCAACCAGGTTGACTGAGTACACAACGTCGTCGCCAGTAACAAAAGCCAGGTCAAGCTCTCCTGTTTTCAGAATATTACCTAAAGGACCAGGAAGGGTGGGTAGTCTGTTTACAATATTTGATGGAATCTTATCAAGTGTATCCCCAAAAAGATCTACTTTGTATATAGGAAGGCTGAATCCTTTTTGTAGTTGGCTGATCTGTACGGGGAGGGCATAATCACTGTGGTATCCAACTTCTCCGTTTGCGTAATCAACAGCTAGTCGTTGCCATGCATCGAAGTACTTGCGTATCTTATAGTTGTTCATTACAATGAATGTTAAAGTGATATCATCTACTTGGTATCCATATGCAACCTTTTGCGTTTGCATTCCAACTCGTCTCTCAACCGTATTCAGCTGTCTGCCCGGTAACTGAGTAGCCTTACATAGAACATTAAGCTCTTCTGGAGCAAGGATGGGTACCCTAGCGAAGGCATCTTCCGTACTATTAGACTTATATATTGTGGGCAGCTGGATGGCGTACAGATTCGACCGTGCCATTCCGTCGCTCTGAGTTATTAAAGATTTGAGCTGATCGACACTATAGTTCATTAGATCTGTTTCCTAGAGTTTTTATATACCGTATTAGCATTGGCTCCAGACCATGATGCTGTGGGGAGGAATACGGCTACTTCATAGTCGGAGGCTGATACACGCCCGAAGTGACTAGCCACATGATTATTGAGGTAGTGTTTAAAGCATGGTTTATAAAATTTCATTGAGCCTGCTCTTTGTAAGATCTCATATGAAATTTTGAATTTAGTTGTATCGTCAAATTTATTATTATTTGTTACTTCCATTAGAGCGTCCAATAGTTTTGCTCTGAGAACTGGCGGTAGATAATGCAAATTCAGACCATAAAAGCCCCCTGGCGCTGGGCCAACTATAACAGCAAGAGGAAATTTGTCATAGAACGGCAGGTTCTTTTTTGTCTTAGGATCGTAAAAAAACATCTGCATGGTACCCACAGCAGTCTTTGAGTTTTTTGTTAACCTTTCGTCTTTCAGTATTTTGCTTCCGCTTATGGTACCTAACTTACCTATTTGCTTGCGAAACCAAGCCTGTGACTCTTTAGTGCGCGGGGTTATTCCGGCCTTGAGAGCTTTAGCTTCAAGATTCTGAAAAATATTTGATGTCTTCTTCACCATGTTTACCTTGATGCTGTTGTCTATTTACTTTTGAAGGTATATTTAAAGAAATCAATATCTTCCTCATACCGTTGAGCAATTATTTTCCTGGAAGTTTCACCATAGTATGCCGAATAATGATCACGGTTCTTTGCTGCGTTTATGTGTCGTAGATTCTTTCTTTATTTATACTATTTCTTAACAGCTTTACTCTTCTTGAATGGTTTATATGGTTTCAGTTTCTTTAACTTGCCGGGAACCTTCTGTGTGCTCTTTGGGAGGATATTCATCTCGTTAAGGTGGTGCTCTGTCCATATTTCAAACTTCCATCCTCTATCCTTAGCGTATTCAGACGCCGCCAGCCACTTGTTACGGTTCTTCACATAAGTGAGTGACTCCGATATATACCGCTTGGTACGCTTGTTGCCTTTGGGAGGAAGTGTCTGATGTGCCGGCTTGACTTCTACAAGCATGGTGACACCAGACTTAAAGTTAATCTTGAGATCCATAAAATATCTGTGGTAGCGCCCGTCGACCTCATATATGTAAGGTATCACAACTTCCTCACTAGACCACGTCTGTATGGCACTATTCGCGTCACACCACCTGAAGCAATGTAGTTCCCACCCAGAACGATACACAACCTTGCTGGCGTCACCCTGATACTTGTCTTTATTCGGCTTATATGTTCCGGAGTATGTCTTCAATTGGTTATAAATACCTTCAATGAATTGTATACCTATTTAGAGGATTTATGACAGAAAACATTTTAAGATATCCTATCACCGACGATCATAACTATAAAGGTGTAGTATTTTTCCAAACGGTTAGAGATACCACAGAGGCTCTCCAATATCAGAATCTTGGAGGCAATGGCTCGGAAGAACAAGATTTCAATTCAGCGAATACTACCGTTACCGATGGTTCGCCAGTATCGTATGGCGATGCGTGCATATTATATCTACCATCTGCTATTCAAATATCCGATGCTGCGGTATACGATAATGTATCGCTTGGAGCGTTGGGAGCGATAACTGAGGCTACACTCAACGCTGGTGTAGGCAATATTGCTGGTGCCATCGCCACCGCCGGTAAGGATGAGATAAAGTCATTTGCTGACGGGCTGGTTAATAGTTTAGGAACCACCCAGGCAAAACTAGCTGGAGTTCGAATGGCATCCAAGCTTGGAGATCAGATTTCGGGGGCCGTTAAATCTTCTACTCGAATAACAACTAATCCTAACGTTAGAGCTATATTTAATCAAGTTCCTTTGCGGGAGTTTTCCTTCACATTCAAGCTCATTGCCAATAGTCCCAAAGAGGCTCTTGAAATTAAAAAGATAATCAAATATTTCCGCACAGAATTATATCCATCTGATATTCTGGCAGGAAGCGCAAGGTTGTCTTTGGGGTACCACTTCCCAGACCAGTTTAGAATTGAATTTCACCACCCGGCCGAGGAATTGACACCAAACAAATGGTCTCCTAGTCAAGTTGCCACCAAGTTAAAGGACTGCTACTTAACCGGATTCAACGCTGTGTATAATGCGACCGGTATGGGACTACACAAAGACGGCAACTTTACCGAGATCGACGTTACATTGTCCTTCAGAGAAGCCTCCACATTATCCAAGAAAGATATCGCGGCAGGGTACTAACCATGAGTAAATATTTCGAAAACTTTCCACTTGTAAAATATAATTTTGGTGACGAAATTAATTCGTCAGTGTTCCAAAATATTAGCTCGTATGTTGACGTGTTAGACACAACGCGAACAGCTGAGGCGTTCTATCAGAAGCAATATATCCAGGACTATGATCGACCCGACACTATGTCGTATAAGCTGTATGGTACTGTAGATTATTATTGGACATTCTATTACATGAATGACCATCTCCGTAGATCCGGCTGGCCCGTCTCGTATAATGATTTGATACCATTAGCTAAGGAGGCGTGGCCCCATCAAACTCTAACGACTTCTGATGACATATCGATTATATTTCCTATAGGTACTACCATCCAAGGCACCAAATCGAAGGCGCTAGGAACAATTGTAGCTAGAAACCTAGATCTCGGCCAGATGATCGTTGAACGGGTAGAAGGGTCACCCTTGTTTATTGGTGACCGGAATCCGCTAAAATCTGAAACTATCAGATACGCCATTATTCCTGCTACACCGCCCACCTGGAGCGAGATTCAAGTTCTTTACCCCACAAATGGACAGGAGGAACTAGCCGCACAAATTACCTCTGCCCCATTACAGTATGAATCGATCCATCATTACGAGGATGTGGATGGAATGTGGATGGACATCGACCCCCATAGCGGAGCCATTCCATCATCATTAAGATCAAAGACACATATCAATGTTATGCAAGATAAGAACGATTCTTTAAAAGCTATAAATGTACTATCTAAGGAATCAGTAGGTCAGGTAGTTGGGCAGTGGAAGAAATTTATGCAGAATAGAGCACCAACATAGTGGCAGAAGAAACCAATTATGGATCAAACTCCCAGCAGTATAAAATATCTAAAGCTGATGTAACTGCCGATAGGTTTTCTCTAGGCAAGGTTATAGATATTGCCAACATAATTGTTGAGGTAAACCTGTTTGAGGATATCGATAAGCCATATATAACTGGGTCATTGGTATTGGTCGATGATAGTGCAATTCTTGATACAATTAACTTTAGTGGGACAGAAACTATTCTCATTGAGATGCAGGGTGTCGATGACACTAAGACGCTCACACTTCAACGTAAGTTTATTATTACGAGTGCAATAAAAAGCGTGCGCAATAACGACCGCACCGAAGTCTTTGTATTATCCTTAATAGATGTCGCTGGATATAACACCCACTCAAAGAGAATAAGTAAATCGTATTCCGGTAAAATAGAAGATATCATCCAGGGCATTATAGTTAGTGAGTTGGGGGTGTCTGTAGACCGATCATACGCTGCCCCATCTATCCAGGCTCCCGTGAAGGTCATAGTGCCGTATCTCCATCCTCTTCAGGCATGTGTGTGGCTGCGGGACAAGATGACTAGGTCAAACGGTTCGCCTTACTTTGTTTACGCTTCTATTCATGATGAGAACATTCGTATCGGCGACTTCGATACCATGATGTCTCAAGTCCCGTTCAACAGCCTCCTACCATATCACTATTCATCGTCTACCACTAATGCTGCTGAACGTGCTGGTGTTGATAAGTCCGGTAATAAGGAGGTGGACAGAGCTTTTACCATCAACACCGTTACAAAAACCAACATGGAAAATACCCTTGCCATGATAAAAAGGGGAGCGGTTGGATCTACATACAGCAACACTGATATCAGTGGGGGGCTCACAAAGCAATCGCAACATAAGATAGAGGTTGCGTTAGAACAGCTAAAGGTTTCTGATGTTATCAAATCGTATCAGCAACAAAATGTATATGATACTGCGACTCTAATTGACCTGGGGCCGAAAGGTAAAGAGTTGGCGTCAGAACACTCATCAAGGCAATTTCACGAGATATCTTCTAGCAATACTTATGCAACAGCAAATAGCCTAGGTGAAGATTTCAATGAGGCGGGGATTAGTAATAAGGCTATGGCAGAATGTATACATAGTATGCTATACAAGAATGCTATTGACATTGAGATTCCTGGCACCGCTTTTATGGTACGAGCTAAGGTATCCGTGGGAGATGTGGTAAATATATCTTTCCTAAATGGAAACGTTGGATTGAATCCTGAATCAGGACAGGACATTATTGATAAGAATAGATCAGGAGATTATTTGATCCTTGCAACACGACATATGTTTAAAGATACCACTCACACTGTATCTGTAAACATATCTAAAATAGCGAGAGGTTCTCTGTCCGATGGATAAGCCAGAATTTTACGGCGACTCTACCAGGTGGTTTATTGCCTCCGTTATTGATGGATCTCCTCCAGCGGGCATGGAGGGGTCTGTGCGCATACGCATACACGGAATTCATAGTGGTAATACAAATGATATTCCCCAGGGAGATCTACCGTGGGCCCAAACGGTTATTCCTAGTACAGAGCCTGGTGTGTCTGGTTTAGGGGGGGCTTGTAGACTTCTACCAGGAGCTCAGGTATTTGGAGTGTTTATGGATGGAACCAATTCCCAAACTCCTCTCGTTTTGGGATCAATTACTAAGAATGAGTTCCCCTCATCAGTTCAATCAATGGGGAGAGACGACATCGCTACCAATCCTTTTGCGTATGCTATGAGAGATCAACGCACGGACGCGGTGTATCCGTTTGCGTTGGATGAACGCGATGATGGACCCCTTATCTTTGACCTTGAGCAGATAGTCATTAAGTTCTTTATTGATAACGGATACACCTTCTTACAATCAGTATGCATTGCTGTGGTAATGAAATTTATTTCAGAGTTTAGCCCAACCAAATATGAGACGAATGAGGAATATGGGATAATGGGTTGGGTAAAAGGATCCAGTAGGTTCAAGAGCCTTCAAGAGTTCTCGAGGGGCATAGACGAATTTAGTTCATGGGATCGGTTGGATATTCAGCTTCTGTTTGTGTTACATGAGCTGAGGACAACACACACTGCCGCCCAAGGGTATATTCGTAGAAGTGATAATTACTACGGCACTGCTGGTGATAATGTTCTTCGATGGGCCAAGGGTGGTGGGTATAGGGGAAATAAGTCGGGGATAGAAGCCGTTATAAAGTATTATATACCGAATAACCGCCAGCGCGCGGCTTTATTGGGCAACGACTCGCTACTGAGTCAACTAGGTGAACAAGGCATAGAGACTGAAAAGTGGTTTATATGACAATTAATAAAATTAACAATTTGGTACTAAACGCGTCCAACCAACTGAGATATGATAGGGTTAGTGATGCGGCCGATACATTGGTGCAGGCTTATCTCGAAACAAATGTAACTAAAATTGGATTGGTTAACCGCGGCCAATTTGGCGGGTTTCAGTCTATAACAAAGCAAACTGATTATCCACTACAAAAAATAGTGCTAGGAAACTCAATAGCATTGTTTAGCGAAGAAGCTGCCATCAAAAATATTTCAATAGATCCAGGTGAGGCAGGTGAAGAGGGATTTAGATTTTACGAAGCACCAGCGCCAGCGTGGCAATCCAATCACGCTGGCGCTGGTGCTAATGGCATTAGTGGGGATGGGGTGGTAGGGGCTAATCCTCATTTTGGGACTAAGGCCGATGTGGTTGACAACCCAGTTACATATCCAGCATCTTCGATGAATGTTCGTAATATTTCAGAAAATCCTAACAGAAATATTTCGTCTGGAAGTTTGCAATCTATCAGCGATGTGTTAAATAATCTAAATGGCTCTGTAGGTCCATGGACAATAGACCAATGGGGGTCGCTCCGAGGGTCATCAGATACAGAAAAGCTCGATACACTGTTCCCACCGGATACCTATGTCGAAGTGACCGATACAGACGTTCAAGCGGTACAAGAATCAGCATCCCCAATTCTTTAATAGCAGCAACAGAGTTTTTTTAACATAGCAATACCTAAAGTGGACACGAACTAATGTCATCTATATCACCATCGAACATAACATCTACCATAACCGACTCGTTTAACATATCTGAAGGTTCAGGTATAGGAGCGATTGCCGACAGTGTGCAAGATGCGGCCGGCGATCTTATTGACGCCGTTATCGAGTTTGGTGAAGATCTATTTGATTTATTTGATACAGGCTTTTCGGGTTTTTTACAAAATCTCCAAGAAAAGGCAGACGGCACCATGGCGTCTATAATAAGTTCCATTTCTGCCCCCGACAAGCCAGTTCCCGAGGTTGTGCAGAAAGAAATATCTGCAGCAGTGGAATCAGGTGATATTGCTAAAGCTACGGTTTTGATGGCCCCATTCTCCGATGAGGAACCGGACCGGATTGCGGCCACCTTTTCTGCGTTGACCTTTACTATAGCTGGAACGGTCGTTGTAGACGGATCTTCATCAGTCTTTCCCGCACCTTATGTTATAACCGATAATCAAGCTTTGTGGGCAGGGGCCAACAGCGACGACTACACATTTTCTTACATTAGCAGCGTTGAAGAGTTGATTGCTGAATTTAGATCGATAGATAGAGAAGTATCAGAAATGATAGTTCACTGGACAGATAGTTTTACCAATAAGAACTTATCCGCCGAAGACATAGATGAATACGACACTGCCGTAGGACATGATGGTATAGCCTATCACCTTGTTATTAGGAGAGATGGTACTTTACAGAGAGGCCGCTCAATAAACGAAGCGGGTGAGCATGTGGGTGGCGGTAGAGATGATACGTCCGTCGGGGTGGTTTTTGTTGGTGGATTTAACGTCCCAACGGGTACCACAAACCCCGTTACATATAGGTCGGCCGCGTCATTAACTCGGGAACAGTTTAACACATTCGACGTGATAGTTAGATCCTTTTATTCGCGGTTTCCTGGTGGGCAAGTGCTTGGCCATAATGACATAGACCTCACTACAGATGATCCGGGGTTTGACGTTAGAGAATATTGCGTAAGCCGATTCAATAGGACTTACTCTGAAGTAGCATCCCCATCATCAGCCAACGACGTACTAACAACTGAAATTGGACTTAATTAATGACCACATCTAAAGACGACTTCATATCTAGGACTTCTAGTGACGAGTATGGGGATGGAAAAGAAGCCACAGTAGGAGTCACTATTGACGGGTTTGCTGATCCTACCGGTGAATTCCCTAAAAGGGATTACTTTTATGGATCGTCAGTAAATGAGGCCGCTAGGGGAATAAAGGTAAACAGCCTCAGCTTGAAAGGAGGAGATTTATCCGTATCAATAGAGTTGCCTCCACAAAAGGCCTCCATATTTCCTTTCAATGACGTTAGAGAATCGTCGTCTGGGCACGTGTGGGAGATAGATGATACACCTGGGGGAGAGAGGATACTTATCAAACACAGGCTCGGCGGCGGTATTGAATTACGCGCTGACGGCTCGTTCTCTTCTTCTTCTCCAGGATCTAGGGTTACAGTAACGGGAGGAGATGATACTGTTATCGTCGATGGACACTGCAACTTGGTATACAAAGGAGACGCCACACTAACAGTGTCTGGTGACTACAACGTCAACGTCGGCGGGAATTATAATCTTGATGTGGCTGGATCGGAGAAGGTTAACGTGAGGCAAGCGTCTCGCACTAGGATAGGAACCAATAGAGAATTAGTTGTTGCGGGTGATAACGATCGCCGCATAGCTGGATATAACAACTCTTTAGTTCTCAAGGAAAGTATTAGTTCCGTGAAGGGCGATAATAAAATATTAACCGGGGGTGAGTTGGAGATGTGCTCGGACGACATAATGTTATCGGCTAAGAATCGGTGCATAATAAGATCTTATTACATCAGCACCGCCGCCAACTCCCTTTTCATCACAGGTGCTACTGGAAGAATTGGTGGAGAAGATCTACACTTTAACGGCAAAGTATTTGCTGGACCTCTAAGGGAGCTTTCTAGAGTTAGTGGAACGGACGCGGGCGGTACTAATAATCCTTCTCTCGACGCAACGTTTTATGGCACGTTGGCCGGAAAGGCCTCTGAGGCAGTCACCGCTGAATTTGCTCAGAAAGCCGACCGTGCTCACTCTGCTCATTTTGCTCAAGGTGCCGCCACCGCAGCTTATGCTGACTTTGCTTCCATGGCTGGTAACGAGCAGAGTGGTAGCAGTTTTGCGCAAGGCACCGATACTACCCACGCCGACTGGCTATCCGGTGAGGGTACAGATCACGGAATCAGCGATATCATAGCAGCGCACGATGCTGATATCCCAAGATTTAAAATGAACCATACCTTCATCATTGAACCAGCTGCGTTCTGTGATACACGTGAATCGACACTAGCAGCATTAACTATGGGCGCGTGGGCAATTAGGCAAGTCACAATAGATCAGAATAACGAACTACTTAATCAGATTAAGAGAACGGACAACTACGATGGTGTGTTTGCCCATACCCCAACAACAGCTGAAATTAGATCTGAGTTCCACGATCCCAAGAATCGGGAAAAAACAAGTTTGATTAACACACTGTTGGCAGAAGGCCGGTTATCAACAACATGGGCCTCGGCCCTAGGCGATAGTGTAAAGGTTGGTCGAGTAACCGGGTATGGAGATTCTACCCCCAGATTTGGATACAATGTTATTGGTAACAATCCCATGGATAATAAAAGTAAGAGGTTTAGTCCATCATGACTGTGTTTTTACCCGATCCCGCATACGACCCAAACGCAGCCCCATTCATCGACAGCGAAACAAAGCTTGGGCCAGAAACTTCTATGGCAACATTCTTAGGAAGCTATGGCAACCGTTGTAGTTTAGATTTTATACCGGACCAGGAAACTAGACGATCTATTGCAAGATACTTATACCTTCATGCTGAGGTTATTAGGCAATTCAATCAGTTAAAGGAATTTGCAGATTATAGGTTGATCGTCGCCGAGTCTTTATCTCCTAATGTGGAGGGTGGGTATGCCTGGCCGGAAGATAATCCGGAGGATGGCTCTGCTTCTCCCAGCAATTTTTCCAAGAACCAAGGATACGCCGTAGTATACCAGCTGGTCGATCAGTCAGGAAATATTGCCCACAATAAAACATTCGATCTTGCTTCTTTCTGGAGAGATTATATTATGTTTGATTTTATATTTTTAGATTACGATACGTATAATCCAGATGGTACATTAACCAGTTCTATCGTGTTATATGTTCCCACGCTAACTGACGCGTTGTATACTATGGATACCCCGAAGAGCCTGTGTGAAACGTTGTTCAATGGCGATTGGATCGATGTTAATAATTTGCGAGAAGTGCTCCCCGCATAAGGTTTGCAAATACTTCATAATAGCTCGACCAACTCATATAAATAACGTATACACACGCGAGATGTAACAGACCATGGCAACGAATAGAGCTTTATCCCAAGAAGATGGTAATCTAAACGCTGCACCGCTAGTATCGTCTCGGTTAAAGACATACTCTGACATAGATTTATTATTTGTTGGTCCGGCGGCGAGGGCCAAACTGTTATTTGATAGAGAGAATGAAGCGAGGATAAGCCGTGGGGAACCTGCACTCCCTGCTACAGGTGTTACGGCAGACATATACAAGAAAATTGATGCAGCGGCCGTGAGGCAATCTGTAAAGACCATTCTTTTGACCAGTCATTTTGAGAAGCCGTTTTTACCTTTGTTTGGGGCAAATTTAAACAGTCTATTATTTGAATTAAACGACAGCCTGTTGGCGCCGATTGCGTCTAGGCAGATACTAGAGAACTTAGCTATATACGAACCAAGAGCTACGCCGTTGTCGGTGAATGTCTCAGGTGCTGAACTCATAGACGCAAATGAAATATCTATCACTGTTGTGTTTCAAATTAAATCTACTAGGGAACAACAAACAATAACAACCAAAGTAGCAAGGTTACGATAATATGACTACGACAATTAAATCTTCGGCGTTAGACTTTAATGCTATTAAGAATAACCTTAAAGTATATTTTGAGGGGCAGACTGAGTTTGCTGACTATGACTTTGAGGGGTCGGGTCTATCTAATATATTGGACGTGTTGGCATACAACACACACTTGAATGCGCTGACAGCCAACTTTGCTGTTAATGAATCGTTCCTTGGTACAGCTCAATTGCGAGAGAGTTTAGTATCTCTGTCGGAAGCAATTGGATACATTCCATCATCTGTTACATCATCTAGGTGCATTGTTAATCTAGCTGTTGAGGTGCCCGAAGGGCCAGATCAAATTTTTCTTCCTGAGGGGGTCTTGTTTGAATGTAATATTGATGGAATATCATATACCTTCCAGACTTTAGATTCTCTAGAATCTAGGAACGATGGAACCGGAACATACCAATTCACATCGTCACGTGATGGTAGCGGTGATATATTCTTATACGAAGGTTTTTTGAGAACCAAGAATTTCCTTGTTGGGGGTGCGGACGATAATACTGTGTATGTTATTCCCGATGCCAACATTGACATAGATACAACTACTGTTAAGGCATTTGATACACCCTCATCTGAGCTATATACAGTATTTACAGACTTCAAACACGCAACGTCAATTACAGATAACACTAGGTTTTACGTTCTGAGGGAATCCCCCAACGGAAACTTTGACCTGTCTTTTGGCAACGGATCCTCTCTAGGAGTGAGGCCGGTTGCGGGAAACAAGGTCGAAGTAAAATATTTATCCTCGGCCGGAACTCCAGCCAATGGGGGAGCTATATTTACTCCCTCGGCAGACGTTTCTGTAACGGATAAAGGATCGTTTCCACTACTGGTTACCACGAAGAATAAGAGTTATGCAGGTAAGCCCAAAGAGACGATAGAGTCTATTAGGTTTAATGCGCCGTTTACTTATTCGAGTCAGAATAGAATGGTAACAGCAAGGGATTATGCCGCTGTTATTTTAGAGCGATTCCCAAACTTGATAACAGACATTGTCGCTTGGGGAGGTGAAGATAACGTAGACCCACAGTTTGGAGTAACCTATGTCTCTGTATTGTTTAATGGTGATGTGTCCACCGCAGAACAGGTTGTAACAAAGGCTCAGATATCAGCAGTGGTTGAGCAGTTATCGGTATTGTCCTTTGGGTTGGAATTTGCTGACCCCATCAAGACGTTCATTACAGTTGGTGTAACCTTTGATTTTAACTCAGCCCTAACATCCCTTCCGCTAAACACTGTTCAGGCAAACGTGCGCAACGCTTTGACTGCGCACTTCAATACTGCAATTGGAACGGATGGGTCGTTTGGTAGATCGTTCAGACTATCCAACATGTTGACGGATGTTGATGAAGTGTCCACATCCGTTCTATCTAGTGCTGCTCAGGTTAATATGCAACAGAGAATTGTACCAATTGCGGACGGCAACACTTTAAACAACTTCTCATTGGTATTTCCATCACCAATCATAACTGCCGACGATGTGTTTTATAGGGTCACTAGCTCGGAGTTTACATACAACGGTAAAACCTGTTCCATTAAAAACAAATTATCATCAACGGTCCTTCAAATTGTAGCGGGAATTCAGGTGGTCGTTGATGCTATTGGCACGTACGTACCAGCCACAGGAAAGGTCAATATAACGGGATTTAAACCTACTAGCATATCAGGCGGTGTCAACTTTATTAAGATTTTGGTTGTCCCAGCCAACTCAAACACAATAACCCCAATCAATAATAACGTTTTGCTATATGACGACGATGGATCGTTTGTGTCTGGTGCGGTAATTTAGCGATATGGCAGATTTAACTCAGGTCATTCCGTATAGGCAGCAGCTGCAACTGGTGAAACACCCAGTTGAAGATGTGTTGCCCGCCCACTTTGCCGGCGCATATCCAAACCTGATACTGTTCCTAAAAAAATATTATGAACATGTTGACGCAGTTGGCACCCCTGAAAGTAGCATGCACAAAGTGTTTAATCTGCATGACATTAGCTCGATAGAACCACAATTTCTTTCTTTTCTTGAGCAACAGTTTCTGCTAGGTAGAACAAACTTTTCCGAGATTAGTGATAAAAGATCTGCGCTGAAGATCAACTCATCTTTGTATAAGGCAAAGGGTTCTAAATTTTCACTTGAGCAATTTTTCAGAATGTTCTTTGGTGTAGATGCTCAGGTTGAATACACTAAGAAAAATGTGTTTATAGTTGGAGAGTCAGAAATTGGGGCAGAATCTTTAAGGTATATAACCAATAACGAGCTTTATCAAACATATGCCATCTTAATTAAAACGAGTATTGGTTTAAGCTCTTGGAAGGAGTCGTATAAGCTGTTTGTTCACCCCGCTGGGATGTTTCTTGGGGCCCAGCTGTCAATTGAAACCACAAATGTTTTAGCTAGGGTAGCTATGCCAGATGTTGTTCCTTTGGTCCAGAATATTGCGGTAACTGGAATAGGATCCATGATAGGATCAACGTTCACAGCAGATATAACAGGTATAGTAGCACTCAACGATGATAGCGATTACCGTATTGGATTGGTTAATACAATACGACTATATCAAGACGTTGAATTGCCTTCACTTAGTAATACATCGGACGAACCAATAACGTTGGCTGGTATTGATGCTCAGTATAATAACATAGCCGAGCTTATGACCGCGACATCTCCTGGAATGGATAATGCCTTAGCCCTTGATGAAGAGGGTAATGTCGTTGCTGGTACCATTGGTATGTCTAATACTCACGAAACAATGGATCAGGCTAGTTATATTATTTACGATAGCGACTAATATAACATATAAATACCTTTAAACTTTACGGGGTTACGATGACAAAACAAATAATAAACACAGGAGAGCAGGCCAACGATGGTACTGGGGACTCTCTACGTCAAGCCTCCGAAAAGATTAATCAAAACTTTGACGAGCTGTATACTCGCACGGCTTCCGAAGCGGCTGGATCCACTGTCACCGGATTGTCAGCTGAACGAATTGCCAGTCTCGATGGGTACATATCCACAATCGACAATAACGTCGGCGGAATTGCGATTGGTTTTGATAGCGCGGGGCACGTTCCTTACTATAAACATCCTCTCAGCATTTTTACCAGGGACTCTGCCCACAATCCCGCGCTTAACTACTCCCTTCCAGCCGGGTTTGGTCACGATTCTCCCGGCGCCGTTTACACTTCGATGCTTAATGCACACGGATATGTGGGGGCCGGGCACACGATTGCTTTAGGAAACACTAACCCCTCAATTGGGTTTTCCAATAGTATCGAAGGCCCCATCGGTTCGTTCGTCGGCGCCACTGCACTTGCAGCCGATATAGGATTAATTACCACAGACAACCGAACTCTCGCCGGGACGCTGGACAGTGATGTCAACGCTGGCGATTTGAATATTTCAGCAGACAGAGTGGTATTCAACACGGGGACACGGTTTGCCAATATCAGATCTTCGCTGGGGACAGCAATGATAATTGATGCTAACGCCGACGTGACGATTTCCAAAAAGCTAGGAATTGGTGATACAATTAACCCGTCCGTCCAACTGCATGTAACAAAAATCAACATGGACAGTGATATGGGATTGCCGACTCCCAACAATACAACGGTCGCGGTATTCGAGAGGGAAATTCGATCTGACATTCAGGTATCGGGCGCGCTGAGTTCGGGTATTCAATTTGGATCTGCTATAAGCAATAAACCGGGGGGCATTGTTTACACTCACTTAGACAACAACATGCGGTTTAGTACTGATCATTCTGAAGCTATGAGGATTGATGCAGAAGGGCGAGTTGGTGTAGGATCGGCCCCCACAGAAAGACTGCACGTTAATGGTAGAATAAGAATTGGTAACCCTGGATCGATAATATTTGATCCACAGGACATACAAACGCCCGCTTTTCCTTCACACATTAATCTATTCAACAACACATACGGATTTGGCGTAAGATCAGGATACGACTCAGATGGTGTATACAGTGGATCCCTAGAAGTGTGTAGTGAGCAAGACATTAGGTTTAGTCGAGATGGTATCCAACAAGGTATTATGGATAGCGCTGGCACTCTCACTATGTTGGGCGGTTTCGTTGGAACTTCTTTATCCGGAGATGGCACTAACGTGACTAGTGTGCGGGATGGTTTGATGCATAAAGTTGGACAATTTGCGCCCGTTGATGGAGTTATAACTATCCCAATACCTGCATATGGCCTGGCGCTGTCCGGTTTTGATCCCCATTATGATCGAGCTTATATCAGAGGATTGTTGCGGAGCTCAGACTCAGCTTCCCCCAGCAATGTAATTATTGAATTCAATGGCGATTCAGCGGTAGGTCGATACCATTCACAAAGCAACGCTGTATATAATGGTGCCTCTATTATAACCGAAACCAACACTAATAAAATTGCGTCTGCTCCAGGGTTGGGTTCTGGGCTGACTACCACATTCCTCAACGGCACCGTTGATATTAAACTGGAGGGATTTGCTAATGCTTTCAATAAATACAAGACAGCAAGAACTGAGTATCACACATATAACGTTGACGATGGTCAAGAGATAGGATCGACCGCAGTTGTGTGGAATGATAGCGCTGGAACGTTTGGCGGTGGCTTGACCCAAATAACTTCCATTCGCATTAAAGGGAAGGGTCTACAAGACTCCGATTATCCACTGGTCGGCTCTTTATCGCTGTATATGGAACAATAATATGAACCTAAATAAACCCGATAACAAGTTAATGAGAATCCAATAACATGCCAGCTATAATTACAGATTCGCTGAGGCGAAGGGTTATATCGCAGCTCGTCGCCGATATAAGTGACACAACCAATAATCATTATTACATTGCTATCGGTCGAGGAGAAATTTGGGACGCTCAGGATACTATTCCAACCCCCTCCAACTCGGTGCGCGATGTGCGGCTCATGCAGAATTCAATGCAGTCTATGATACAGGTTGCTGCGCACTCACAAGTTGTACCTAGAAACAACTGGGCAAACAACTCGTTGTACTCCAGTTACGATGATGCTACTGTTGAATATCCAATCCATCCTTATTATGTGTTATCTGACGTCAACCGTGTGTACCTCTGTATAAGGCAGGGAACGGATACCTTAGGAACGACAATCCTTTCCACAGTCCAGCCGACTGGCGTTAGCGTCAATCCATTCGAGACAGGCGATGGTTATATATGGAAATTTTGTTATTCATTAAACTCGGTAGATGCCAATAATTTTCTTGCGGCTAACTTTTTCCCCGTACAATATATAGACACTGCTGCGGGAGCGGAAGCGGGTGCCCTTGGGTCGGTGATTGAACAGGCCACTATCCACAATACAGCAGTCCCTGGTCAGATAAACACTATCCAGGTGACCAATGGGGGATCGGGATACACCTCTGTGCCTGACATCGCTATTTTGGGTGATGGTACAGGAGCGCAAGCAACAGCTTTTATATCCAACGGCACGGTTGTTAAAATCGATATTGACGACAGCGCTGGCGTCGCATTCGGCGCTGGATCTAAAATGGGATCGGGGTATAACTTTGCTAGCGTAGCAATTACTGGGGGTGGCGTTTCAGCCGGAGCTGCTGGCCAGGCAATAGCAAGGGCCACGATATCACCAAAACTTGGATTTGGATATGATCCCACAGAAGACTTAAAGGCAACATCTTTAATGTTCGCGGCCAAGCCCTCTGGGTCTCAAAATAATGACTTTGTCATAGGAAACGATTTCAGACAAGTTGCGTTGGTTCGTAACCCCAAACAATGGATTTCTGCTGATTCGGATTATACAGATGGGACGGGAACGTGTTTGAAGTATTTGACGTTCTCAACAGTTAGCCAACCTTTCTCACCTGATGCAATTATTTTGGGTGGCAACTCGGGTGCCAAGGCTATAGTAGATACAGTGGTGGGAAGTAATCTATACTACCACCAGGACGAAACTACTGGATTTGCGGACTTCAACGTTGGTGAGTCTGTATCTGAAACTACAGGTAACGGATCTGGACAGTTATTCGGCCAGATGGTTTATACTCTTCCTGATGGCAGTACAGTATCTGGGGCCAAATTCATTCCACCAGATATAAATCCACGCAGTGGTGATTTATTATTCCTCGACAATCGTGGGGCGGTGGTTCGGTCCGCTGAACAAACAGAAGACATTAAAATAATAGTTAAGGTGTAATTGGATACTATATGACAAACTTCAATATTTATGGCGGGGAAACAGTTCTCCCAATCCCAACAACATCCGATAATCCTTTAATAGATAACTTATTTCGATCTACATATAAGGATGATTTTTCAGACAGCGCTGGATACCATCGAGTTTTGTTTAACTCTGGCAAAGCCATTCAGGCTCGAGAGTTAACGCAGCTCCAGACTATTATTCAAAGGGAAATCTCTAGGTTTGGTAATAATATATTCAAAGAGGGAGCCGCAGTAAACCCAGGCGGTATGACTGTAACTGCCTATGATTATGTAAAAGTAACCAGCAGCAACTGGAACAATGACACCTCAGTTTTATTGCGGGGTGGTGTTATTACTGGTGCCAATGGAGCAGTAGCTAAAATACTGGATAAAGTCAATGCCGTAGGAGACGATCCTAATACCCTGTATATACAATATACCTCAACCCCATCCGGATCAGGTGGGTCAGATACTACAACAGCGCCCAAATTTCAGATTGATGAAGTATTGACTGTTGTAAAGCCAAATGGCGGTTCAGTAGAGTTAACCTGCGCAAACGAGGCTCCGTCCGGACAAGGATTGGTGGCATCAAGTGCTGCTGGGGATTTCTTTGTTGAAGGACACTTCATCTTCGCTCATCCTCATTCTATTATTATCAGTAAATATAGCACAACCCCCACAGCTGTTATTGGTTTTAGAATTATTCAAGACATTGTTACGGTTGCTGATACCAATGATCTGTATGATAATCAGGGAGCCCTTCCAAACTTCACCTCGCCGGGTGCCGATCGTTATAGAATTAGACTTCAGTTAGCAGATCAAGCCACCATAGATTCTGACACAAATTTTGTATACGTTGCCAAAATTAGAGACGGGGCAATTGTTACTCAGGTCGAGGGGGATGAAGGATATAATAAGATACTAGATTTGATGGCTCTGCGAACTAAAGAAGAGTCTGGAGACTATATTGTCAAGCCATTTGATTTTAGTGTATCTCAGGATTCGGCTCTTTCTCCTGCGTTTAACGTTAAGTTATCGTCAGGGGTTGCATATGTCAATGGATATCGAGCGGAGCACTCCGACAGAGAAGTTAGGCTTTTATCTGAAAAGCCAGTAAGTGTTGTCCAAATGTCAGAAGAAACTATTCCGATCAACTATGGTAATTATGTATTATTCTCTGTCCAGAAAGGACTTCCAAATATAACTACATTCCCGACCGTTAATTTGTATGCTTCGATTGGTGGGACAGGCACTATTATTGGAACGTGTCGGATTAGATCTGTGGCTCGGGATGGGGCGAATTATCGAGCTTACCTGTTTGATATTAAGATGAATGCAGGACAAAGTGCTAGATTGATTAGGAGTATAGGAACTAGCACGACGGACTATATTAATCCACTAATAGAAGCTGATTACGGTCTGCCAACGATTAGAGGGACGGCTGATCACAGTTTACTATTTCCTATGCCGCGGCTGCGCTCTAAGGTTATGGAAGATGTAGACCTGTTTGTGATGAGAGAGTTCCCGCTGACGGTGAGTGGTAACTCTGTAACAGTCTCAGTGACCGCCACCGGAGAATCATTAACCCAGACTGCCAGTTGGATCGTCGCCGCCGCTGCTGGTGATATACTATCGGGCTTTACGGTGACCGTTAATAGCTCCACGTCCATTACTCTTTCTGGAGACGGCACTACTTTACCCAACGGCGCCACCACCATTATGGCTATTGTAAAAGTGGGCGCCGGCACAGTACGATCTAAAACTTTAACCTCAGCCACAGTAGCGGTAGGATTGGACAGCGATGGGTCTGGCAATAAGTGGGTACCTCTAAACCGTGCTGATATATTCTCGGTTGATAGGGTGCGACTGGTAGACAGCGATGGTACAGAAGATAAGGCAAGTTTGTTTGATCTGGATAATGGTCAACGGGACAACTTTTATAGTCTTGGGCGATTGCTCCTAAAGCCTGGACAGTCAGCGCCGTCTGGGAATATTTTTGCTAGGTTTACTCACTTTGCTCATGGAGCCGGAGACTTCTTCGCTATTAACTCTTATGCGGCAGGTCCAAATTACGCTGATGTTCCAAAATTTAGAAAGAATACTGCCGAAACCGTCAACCTAAGAGACGTGTTAGACTTTAGGCCCGTCCAAGATTCAAACGGACAATACCCTGCTGCCAACATTAACCAGTTGCCGTTATCTGGAACGCTGGTAACATCCGACACCACATATTATCAGGGGCGCAAAGATACAATTGTTATTAACGAAAAGGGCGTGGTGTCCATTATTAAAGGAAACGAATCCCTCGCCCCCCAGTTTCCGGACACGAACTCCATGACTGGAGTTCTTCCGTTGTATAATGTTGAAATGAACCCCAATACGTTGCACACCAACGACTTGCAAGCAACACGGGTTAGGGCTAGACATTATACTATGGCAGATATTGGTGATATAGAAGATGACCTGGTCGATCTAAAACGAACTACAGCCCTTAGCCTTCTTGAAACTAATACAGCTAATTGGCAAGTGTTCGATAGCGATGGCTTGTCAAGAACGAAATCTGGGTTCTTAGTAGATAACTTTAAAAACTACAGTATGTCAGATTTTACGGGCATCAACGGTCAGGTTAACCCGAACTATCGAGCAGTGGTCGATCCTCAGCTAGGAATGGTACGTCCATCGTTTGTAGATAATAATATAAAAATGTTTGCGGATGTGGCGGCAAACGGTAGCAATGTAGTACAGAAAGGGGATAACATATACTTAGCCTATACCCATGAAGTAGAGGTGGAACAACCAATCTGCTCGGATACTGAGAATGTTAACCCGTTTCAGGTTACGACGGGGGCAGGCAATCTGACCATTAGTCCAACAAGGGATGAATGGGCGAGTATGATAGTCCTTGCTGATGAGGATTTGCCTGATGGAGAAACGGTCTGGGATACCTCTGAAGCCAAATTGTGGAACTGGGCGGCGTTTGGGTGGCACGGTGAGGCGGAGGTCGGCGCCGTTGTTCAGCGTGGAACAGGTCTTACAAACGAAGTCCGGGGGGGCCGGTGGGGGGTTGTTACAACAACAACCACTAACAGAATTGATTCCATTGATGTTGACCGCAAGTTAGTTAGCGGCAAAATTGTTGACCGTTTAACAGAAGTAGTGAAATTTTGTCGCTCTCGCCGAGTATTCTTTCAAGCTACTGGGCTTAGATCAAATACACTATTTTTTCCATTCTTAGACCATAAGGATGTTAAGGTCTGGTGTAGGATGGAGACCTCGTACCTATTAGCTGGCGACGATACTACAGACTATGGTGATCAGGGCACAACGGCGTTATCTTCGCCATATACCTGGGGGCCGCTGACGAGTGATGCCAATGGAACTCTGACTGGTTCATTATATGTTCCTAACCAAGAATTTATTGGCGGCCTCCGGTTTAAGTCTGATGTTGATTTACCGTTTTCCTTATTGGATATTTCTATTTACAACCCCGATATAGCGACAAATCAAGCTCACGCGACATATACGTCAAGTGGGATAATAGAGTACTGGCAAAACACCTATCAGACAACTCGCACCGTTAATATTAAAGGAACACAGACGGAGACATTTAGGGTACGGAGCACAGATCCGTTGGCACAGTCAATTCACGTTGAAGACGGTGATGGGTATTTTGTAACTAAAGTTGATATATTCTTCGCCAGCAAGCCGGCCGAAGGCAACACAGTCGTGACGATGGAAATTAGACCTCTAGTTAATGGTGTCCCATCTTCCGAGGAATTTTTGGGATCTGTTTCTAAGGCACCATCAGCCGTCAACGTCAGTCTGGGACCCAATGTTAGCAATGTACAAGCTACACCAACCACCTTCGAGTTGGCTGAGCCCATTTATCTGTCCCCAGGACAGGGGTACGCTATTGTTCTTCTTTCAGATGCCTTAGATTACAATGTGTACGTAGCATCTCTTGCTGAGTTTGAGCTCGGATCTACTACCAAGAAAATCACAACCCAGCCTCATATGGGGTCGTTATTCTTGTCACAGAATGGCAAGACCTGGGAACCTTCGCAGAACCGAGATATGATGTTTAAGCTGTACTCTGCAAAATTTAATACAGCTGGAGGTTATCAAAAGTTTTACAATCTCAAAGTTCCTGCAATGAGTCTAAGGCGAGACCCATTCCAGATGGATAGTGGCGATAACACAGTATTCGTTCAGCATCCGAATAACGGTTTCAAGACGGGTCGAGCGGATACGGTTACTATTAGTCGGTTCCTGCCAGCTGGCGGCGCCTCAGCGGAAGCGGCACTGTATAATAATGTAACGTTTGGAGGCATGACGTGGGCCGGGTCTATTGAGGGCACACATACTGTTACTCGTGCCGATGGTCACGGGTATTTCTTTGAGGCGGATTCTGCTGCAACCTCAACCGGACAATTCGGTGGGACTGGCATGATGGCAACACACAATGCAATGTTTGATATTATCCGACCCGAGATCACAAATATGAATTTTCCCAAAACCTCACTGTTGTTCGAATCAAAGCTGACCAACGGTAGTTCAATGGCCGGGCAGATAGGATCTTACGCGGTAAAGGATACCTCTTACTCTCCTTTGGATAACCAGCGGTGGAATTATTTCCAGTCTCCCAAAGTAATACTAGCGAGTGATGTAGGTGGGGCTAACGGCGCCCAAGCGTTTGGCGCCAGGTCAATAGATTTGCAGGTTACGTTATCAACTACTAGCGACAAAGTGTCCCCTGTAATTGATTTGCAAAACGCTTCAATGACCTATCTTAACAATATTATTGATCGTCCCGACGCGACTGCAACAGTTGGATTTAATGCTTCGGTTTCCCCCGCAAAGTTTGTTCCTGAGACCAGTCCAACTGGAGGCTCGACGTTAGCTAAACACATCACTTCTCCGGTTGTCCTTGCTCAGGATGCCGTTGGTATTAATGTTTTCTTGGCCGTCATGAGGCCATCAGTAACAGAGTTATTCTTATACTACAGGGTAGCTGGAGATGGTGATGTATTGAGTGATCAGTCATGGATTAAGCATGATGCAACGGTTGATCCCGGACCATCAGAAAGCCCTAATGATTTCAGAGAGTATGAATATCTGATAGGAGGGCAGAATGGAGAAATGCTTCCATTCACCGAGTTCCAGCTGAAGATTGTATTCACTTCAACAAACTCGGTATTTGTGCCAATGGTAAGAGACCTTCGCGCCATAGCGCTGGCCGTATAATGTCTAATCTAATTCCAGTCGAAGGTAATGGAAATTTCGCAAGGGATCCGGTTTCTGGCGCGGTGCTTAATATAAATACCGCAGAGGTATATCAAGCGAGACTACGCAAGGCGGCTAGGAAACGGGCCATCCTTGCCAATGACAATCGCATCCAAGAGATAAGCGATCGAATGGACTCACTTGACCATAAACTAAATTTGATACTAGAGAAGCTATAATGGCCATAGAAATTGTAAACAATCAAGATACTATTGATAACTTCAAGACGAAAGTTAATCGTCTGTCAAACCTTATTGGCGACTTATCTCAACTCGACACAAAAGATAGTAATGTGATGGATGCGATTAATCGTATTGATTTGACGGCGGCTACGACTGTACTTGTAGATCGAATGAATGCGGATTCAGCGGCGCTGGTGGCATATAGAGTTCTCCAAGATTCCGCTACAGCAGCTGATACACTAGCCAGTGTCGCTGGTGATAGTGCCAACCTAGCTCTTATAAACGCTAACATTGCTACATTGGCAAAAAGAGATAGCGCTGGTTATATTAAAGACTTAAACTTTACTCATGCCATGCTAAGCTCTGTCGTAGCAAACCAACACATTGACTGGACCACCGACCAAGGCGGTACCAATATTCACACAGGCAACTATACCAACTCCCAGTCCACCTACGCCTCTATTCACTCCGGCTTGACCGGCGCGAGTTTGTCAACACAGTCCGGCGCAACCGTAGTAAGTTCGATCACTGTAAATACCAAAGGTCACCTTGTAACGACACCGGGAACACGTGAGTTAACCCCAGCTAATATTGGTGCTTTGGCTAGCAATGGAACAGCAGATCAAGCTAACGGGCTGAAAGATGAGAACAGTGATTATAGGACTGCTGACTATCTCAGCACTGCCAATACAATTGTGCGGCGCAACGCTGATGAATATATTAGAGTGAACGGAGTTATCTTGGATGCCGCCTACAGCCAAGCCGTTACCACACCCACAAGCTTTGTCACATTGAACGCCTCCGGCGACGCTAGACACCTTAAAGAGACAACCGTAGCTAACGCAAAAACAACACTAGCGGCCGATGGGTTTGATGTACCAGCCGGGGAAACTTTGGGTGTGGGTAGTTCCGGGTGGATGCAAACTAACAACACTAACAACGCATGGTTAAGATCTCAAGGTTCCGCACCAGTATATGTGGATGTTAACATCAGCTCTGGTACGAGAGATTGGCAGGGAGCAGACGCAGTCGGGATTGCAACTAACGGCGACATTGCTGCAGGTTGGTCCGACATGAGGCTGAAGACAAAGGTAGGTGAACTAGATAATGCTCTAGAAAAAGTTTGTTCTTTATCTGGCTTTCTATATCAGTCCAGCGATCTTGCTCTAGAATATGACTTGCCCCCCAAGGATGTCATTAAGGTGGGACTATCCGCTCAAGAGGTGCAGAAGGTTCTGCCCCAAGTTGTTAGTGGTGCACCAATGAACATTGACCATGGAACAGACTTTCTGAATGTGGACTATGCTAAAATGGTACCTCTTCTCATAGAAGCAATAAAGGAGCTAAAAGACCAGGTCGATAGGATTAAAGCATAATGGCGTATGGGTATAACGGGTATTATCACATGAGGCTGAATCCAGGGGGTCAGCGTCAGGATGGAAGTACAGCAATATTCCTAGGGAAAGGTGAAGACCGAGTAGCTTGGGGCATTCACTACCATATGAGAAATAGAAATCCAGCCAGCCCAGTGTCAGGTGTCGGCCGCGCTGGGACGCCAGGCCAGCCCTCCCTGTCCACGCCGGCTGGGCCGGCCGGACCAGCTTTTTTTACTCTAGCGAATACCCAGACAGATCGAAATTATGTATCTCTACGGCAACTCTACAATCCAGTTGATCCGCAAGGGATGGTCCAGTATTCTGCCTCTTCGGCGGCGGGAATAACCAACCTTGTCAGCTTTAAACACTACCCCAGCAGCGCCGACATGGGGCCAAAATATCAAACTAGCGCTATCAACACATATGCTTTGATCCCGGCCATACTCAATAGTACTGCAGATGAAGCAGTGATTACTCCATATGGGGATCCCGAGATGAACTACAACGTGTTTGGCGGTTACGGTGTCCTTCGAAGAAGGCAGTATCTGGCATATTCACATCAGGGGTACGTTGCTGGTGGCCTGTACGGGTGGGTATCGGCTGCAGCTCTCTTTGCTAGCAGAAACCTCACCGCCCCACCCACCAAGACTAACGCCACACTGGGCCTTCCTGGAGGGTCAGCCCAGACCCCTACGTGGTCCGGTAATATGGATGGATACTCCATTAATGGCAACACCCCTCAATCAATTGAGAGTGCTTCTTATTCCGATAAATCCTTGCGCAAAAACGGCACCGGCGATTATATATCTAAAGCAGCTTTAATTGAAACTCGATATAGGCAGACGCAGAAAAAAACGCAGCGCAGTGGTTTCACCATATCACACTTTTGCGGATACGTGGATCAGTTTTTTGAGATATACGCTTCAAGGGACTATGTGGCCCGAACCACGTTGCTGAATAAGCGGGTGCCCGCATCGGGGGAAATCCGTATGAGTCATTTCTATGGTTCGGGCAATGCCGCCTTCCATCATCCAAAGGACTATGCCCAGTCCAGCGCCGGTATTGGATCCATCGCGGGGCAGACGGCGTATAGCCCTGGTCCAATCGATGGCGATGGGCAGGGGATATAATGATGGACGATTTTGATATTACTATAGATCACGAGAATGTTATGATGGTGGCTGGGGGAACCATGATTACGATTGATGTTTCTGGTTTGGATGGCATGACCCCCGCCAAGAAAAGAAAAGAGTTGAAAAAGCGTCGGACGGAGGCCTTGGCAAGGTACGATCGCACCAATCCGGATATTTCGGTGCAGGTAGCTCACGCTGAAAGTCATCCATCACCCAAGCTTTAGGAGATATTATGTCAACGATAGCGCCTTCGGATTTTTCATATCGCACCTCTATCCCCACCATCGGTTGTGGTCTATGGGATAACAATATCTATGTGAGCCATGCATGCAACACTAAGGGTCAATACTATGCAACCCGCACTCCAGATGAAAATACGCGTGAAGCTAATGGAGAGAATCGTCATCCCTATTATCCTTTTATAGTACCAATCGGTCCGATGTGGATACATGGAACGGGAACTATTACCAGGGAGTACTGGTGGAATAGATCTAAAATAGTCGATCAGCAAATAACTAGAGCTAACCTCCAGCGCCACGAGAACCTTATTCGAGATTTACTGGGTGATCGTGGTAGTTTCCGTTACGTCGAAAAGAATATGAGTTTGATGTATGCCCGTTCTGAATTAACATTAAAACCTGTCACGGAGTGGCATGGTCACACATATCCGTGGAGTCTCAATGTCAAAATGAAGTGCACGATTCCTAGAGGCATGGACGTGAATTTTCTCTTTCATCCTCGCAAGTCCATGCCCGATAACAAGAAACGTCCAATTTGGGATTCTGCAAGCAGGTCGATATTACCCAACCAAACCGTTTCTATTGATAAACCAGCTGGATCCAAGACGTGTTACCTAATACCATCCCGTGATATGGTGTGCGGAGATACTAATATGCTGGCTGGAGTGCCATACGAGCAGATAACCCCAACCTTGTCCATTGAGGCGGGATCCGAGGGCGGTGCCTTGATTAGGACGTATCAGGTATAGTATACTTTACATTGTTACTATCAAAGCTCGCTGCGGCGGGCTTTTTTGTATTTTTAAACTTATAAATAGACCCAACATTGCTAACAACGGGACCACTAATGGCACACTCAGAAGATTTCACTATTGACCAGGGAGCTGATGTTACTTTTCAGTTGAGCCTGACAAATAAAGACGGGTCCACTAAAAATCTCACAGGTCATACAGGTAAAGGATACATTAAGCAGAACTATGCAGCAGATAGTTCAACCGCTATTACATTCTCTGTAGCTATACCAACCCCCACTAACGGAATATTAAATCTGGGTTTGACTAATATTCAAACAGATACCATGAAAACGAATGCGCGATACGTGTATGATGTTGAGCTATCCCATCTTGATAGTGGTGTTAACGTGATAGAGAGATTATTGCAGGGTCATATTACTGTGAACCCTTCCGTCACCAAGTAGACATAATTTATGAAGACATTAGTCAAATCTATTGGGTATGGTAACGCCACTGCGGTTAAAGTAAGTCATGGTAACCAAACACAGGTCAATAAAATAGTGGTTGCCCCGTCACAGATTTTAGTTGCAGTTAATATATCAACATCGGTATAAATAACCAAAAGGGTTAAAATTAAATATGGCTTCTATAACATCAAGACAAGGTTTAATCGATCATTGCTTACGCAAGCTAGGATCTCCTGTCATAGAAATAAACGTTGATGTCGATCAGATAGAGGATCGGGTAGACGATGCTTTTCTAACATATCAGGAGTTTCACGGCGATGCAACTAATCGCAGCTACTTGCAATATCTGGTGACCTCGGCTGATGTGACCAACAAATATATATCTGTTCCATCTGAAGTGATATACATCGTTAATATGTTTAACCTAGCGGGCGGGAACGCCATCAGCAGTAACAATATGTTCTCGTTTAAGTATCAGTTTGCCATGAGTGATTTTCATGCAATGGGAAGGATTGGTGGCGGGCTAGGTCATTATGCTCAAACCAAAGCCTATATGGAAACACTAGACTTAATCCTTAACGGAACCCCCCAGACCACGTTCTCGCGCAGGCAGAACCGCCTGTATTTATGGGGCGATATAGACGATAATGATATTAAAGCTGGCGAGTATATAATGTTAGAGTGTTATACGGTCATTGATCCAGAAACACACACGTCGGTGTATAACGATATGTTTATGCGAGACATGACAACAGCCCTGATCAAACAACAATGGGGGCAGAACCTTTCTAAGTTTGAAGGAATGCAGCTTCCTGGTGGAGTAACCATCAATGGAAGAGAGATTCGCGAGGAAGCGAATGGGGAGATTGCTGAGCTGCGGGAACGCTTGAGATCTGAACAAGAGTTACCAGCAGACTTCTTCATCGGATAAAATATGGCCACTAATCCTTATTTTTCACCTAAGGTAACATCTGAGCAGAATCTATACGAAGACATCGTTATAGAATCTCTAAAGATGTTTGGGCAAGACGTATACTATATCCCAAGAGAATCCAAGGGATACGATAAAGTCTGGTCTGATGATATCATTAATACGTACAACGATACATATCGGCTCGAAATGTATATCGAAAACATTGAGGGGTTTGATGGAGAAGGTGATCTGTTTACTAAGTTTGGTATAGAGATTCGTGACGCCGCCACATTTATAGTATCTCGCCGTAGGTGGAATGCTGAGGTTGCTGTCAATGAGGAGACAGACACTAAACCCTTTTACCGCCCTAGAGAGGGAGATTTAATATATCTTCCTATGTCCCAATCTACATTTGAAATACAACGGGTGGAAACAGAAGATCCCTTTTTCCAACTTAACAATTTACCCGTGTTCAAGATGTCGTGTGAGCTGTATGAGTACTCTGGAGAGGACTTCGACACTGGCATTGAGGATATAGATCGCGTTGAAGAGGTGTTTGGTTATCAATGGCGTATGGTGCTATCTGACTCAGCCTCGGGGTATATCGTTGGGGAGACGGTGTCTCAGACGCTTGCAACCGGTGCTATTATGTCGGGTGAGGTGGTTAAGTGGGCAGACTCTAGTAATGAAATATTTGTTGCACACGCCGGAGCCAATGATGGCAAGTATCACGAATTCGCCACAGGCCTTAATGTTGTGGGAGATAAGTCATCGGCATCGTTTGTCCCAAGCCTGGTACAGCAGATTAATAAGATCCAAGAATCTGATATGAATGCTAATTTTAAAGCCGAGGCTCTGACATTTGTGGATTTCTCGGAGAGCAACCCGTTCGGAGACATAGATGTTTAATCAGTATTTCTACCATGAAAAGACTCGAAAGACAGTTGCTCTATTTGGTTCCTTATTTAATAACATATATGTGATACGAACAGATAACAACAACCAAGTGCTCAGCCAAGTAAAGGTTCCTTTAGCGTACGCTCCAAGACGTAAGTATCTTGAGCGAATTCAGCAGATGAATAATGGAGAGGAGTTGGAAAGGCAGATTGCCATCAAGCTTCCCCGCATGTCGTTTGAGATAGTAGGGTTGTCGCGAGACGATCAAAGAATGTTGCGCTCTACAAATACCGTGAGCCGCCCAGGAACAACTGCAAATAATAAGATGCGGTTCTATACAGGCGTACCGTATACAATCAACTTCCAGATGAATGTGTACAGTAAAAACCAAGATGATGCCCTACAAATAGTGGAGCAAATTCTACCATACTTCAAACCTCAGTACAACGTTACCATTAAGCCAATTGATGGGTATGATGATTTTAAAGAGGATATTCCAATTACTCTACAAGCTGTTTCTTTCATGGACGATTTTGAAGGATCTATAGAGCAGCGTAGGACTATTATATACACTTTAGACTTTGAAATGAAGACAACGTATTATGGGCCCACGGACAGTATATCTAGTATCATTAGGCAAGTTGATGGTATACTGGTGGACAAGGACGGGAGCAGAATGGAAACGTTAAGAGTCACTCCAACGCCTGTTGGGGTTAGTCCTGATAGCGATTATGGATTTAATGAAGTTATGATATCGGGTCTCGATAGTGCAGGAGCATAGTATGATTGATGATAAGGGTGATGGAGAAATTAAATCTGATTTTGATTTTTCTCGAGAGACGTACTATACTCTCGTAGAAAGAGGCCGCGAGGGTATTGACGAGATGATGGAAGTGGCTAAGAGCTCGGAGCACCCTCGCGCATACGAGGTGCTGTCTAAGCTAATTAAAGATACTGGCGATGTAGCCGACAAGTTAATGGACCTCAACAAGAAGAGTGTCGAAATTAAAAAAGCCCAGGAAGGTGGCCCTGCTGCTTTACTTCCGGGGCAAACCACTACCAACGTTTTTGTTGGATCTACTGCTGAACTTCAACGGTTGATCCATCAAGAGCAAGTTAAAGATATAACTCCCCCAAACGAGACATAATCATGAAGTCGTTTAAAAAGTTTACTGAAGCAACGTATCAAGGTAAAAAGGTTGCGCTGAATAAGCCGAGTGCGGGTGACGTCAAAAAGTCTAAAGTGTTTGTTGACCCGGATGGTGATGGTACGGCGCAGAAGGTAAATTTTGGTGATAAAAACATGACCATTAAGAAAAACATCCCCTCAAGAAAAAAATCATTCCACGCAAGACACAAGTGTGATACAGCAAAGGATAAAACTACACCAAGATATTGGAGCTGTAAGGCTTGGTAGCAATACACTATATATTATATGCGCAATGATAACAGAAGTGAATCATATAACGGCAATGCCAATATTAAGAAAGAAGGTATAGAGCAATCCTATACTCAATCTCAGCTGACTGAATATCTCAAGTGTTCCAACGATCCCAAGTACTTTGCTCAAACATACATTAAGGTTATACATCCTGATCACGGATTAGTTCCTTTCGATCTATACGATTATCAGAAAGAAATGTTTGATCATTTCAATAATAATTTATTTAATATTGTATTGGCTTGTCGTCAGTCAGGTAAGTCTATTAGCTCGTGTGCATATCTGTTATGGTATTGCTGCTTTCACTCAGATAAATATGTGGCAATTCTTGCCAACAAGCACGCGACTGCGAAGGAGATGTTATCTCGTATAACATTGATGCTCGAAAACTTACCATTCTTTTTGCAACCAGGATGTAAAACTCTCAATAAAAATAGTATTGAGTTTGATAATGAGACCACATTAATGGCAGCGGCCACATCCAAGAGTTCCATTCGTGGATTCACAATCAACCTTTTATATCTAGATGAGTTTGCTTTTGTTGAAGACGCAGCTACGTTCTATACCTCAACGTATCCTGTAATTACAGCCGGCGTGAACTCAAGAGTGATTATTACATCTACGGCCAATGGTATCGGTAATATGTTTCACAGGCTATGGACGTCATCGATACAGAAAACCAATACGTATGAACCGTTCAGGGTTGATTGGTGGGATGTTCCTGGGCGAGATGAGGCTTGGAAAGATCGTACAATAGCCAACACCAGCCAATTACAATTTGACCAAGAATATGGCAATACGTTCTTTGGCACGGGTCATTCGTTGATTAATGCACAGACTCTTATGGGTCTACGAGCCCAATCCCCAATCGAAGAACGCGAAGGTGGGTTATTTAGAATATATAATCTGCCAACAAGTAATCACGAATATATGCTATTTGCTGATGTCAGCAAAGGAAGAGGCCAGGACTATTCTACCTTTTCGGTAATCGATATTTCTAGCAGACCCTTTAAACAGGTCGCTGTATATCGCAACAATACTATTTCTCCAATACTCTTTCCTGATGTTATCTATAAGTATGCGAAATTGTATAATAACGCATATGTGGTAATTGAAGCAAACGATCAAGGAGCTCTAGTGGCAAATGGTTTATATTACGATCACGAATATGAAGAATTGCATCAAACTCACAATAAGTCGGGAAAGGCTTCTCACTTGGGTGTGGAGATAAACAGGAAGATTAAGCGCATCGGTTGTTCTGGGTTTAAGGATGTGTTAGAGTCAGGAAGACTTGATATTGTCGACGAGCACACTATCATGGAGGTGTCTACGTTTGAGGCTAAAGGGCAGTCGTTTGAGGCTTCTGATAATAACCATGACGACATTGTGATGAACCTTGTGTTGTTTGGATATATAATTACAACAATGAAATTTGCTGAGATGACTGACATCAATATCAAGGAAGTTATGTATAAGCAGCGTATGGCAGAGATTGAGAATGATGTCCCATCGTGGGGATTCCATAGCGATGGGTTGGAAGACGCTTCCAATCTTGATTTATCGGACTCGTGGTCGGTCAAAGATGCCGAGGATGTGCCCGGAGGTTGGTGGTCTAAATAACCTAATTTATAAATAATGTTATTGAATATCCGTATACGGATATGTCCGTATTATGCGAATCTTATAATTAGAGAAGGAAAATAAAAATGGCTAAGTCAGCTTCTCCTGCAGTCACCACAACAGAGATAGATCTCACTAGTGTCGTCCCTAGTGTTCAATCCTCTACTGGTGCCATGGTAGGCAATTTTAGATGGGGGCCTGTTGATCAGCCCATATTAGTGGGTAACGCAGAAACTCTCGTAGAGACCTTCGGCAACCCAGCAGATGACACATCAGCAGTTGATTTTTTATCTGCTTCGCAATTTCTGCGATATGCAAGTACGTTATACGTAACAAGATCAGTAACATCTGCGGCAAAAAACGCGACGGCAAGAACTGATCCTCAAGGCGGGTCGTTTATAATCAAAAACGATGCAGCATATGACCTTTCTTATCCGGGAGCTTTTGGTGCTGACAGTGCAGACCAATATACTGGTATGTTCTTTGCTAAGCATGCTGGTGCGTTGGGAAATAGTATTAAGGTCTCTATCGGTGCTGCTTTGGTCGATGCGAGTACCGCTACTGCAGCGAATAATGCTTGGAATTATGGATCTTTATTTCCTGAGGCGCCAGGTACCAGTAAATTTGCGGCCGATCGGGGTGCATCTCGCGATGAGGTCCACGTCGTAGTTGTAGATGTAGATGGGAAATTTACAGGAACCCTTGGTGCCGTACTAGAGACCTACAGCTTCTTATCTGTAGCTCCCGGTGCTAAGACCACAGATGGTGGAAATAATTACCTACCTGATGTTATTAATTCAGCTAGTAATTATATCCGATTTGGACATTACGACACAACTTTTGCTCCTACAGGAACCTATTGGGGAGTCGAATCCACCGTTGCGGTGCCCCGAAATTACAGTACTGGGTCGGTAGCAGCAGTTTCGACACTCAACGCCACTTCATCCCTATCATTTGTTGGTGGAGCCGACAGTGGTGCACTAGAGGATTCAGATCTGGTCGGTGCTAGCGGCTCAAATGCAGTATATACTGATGCCGAAACAATTACAGTTGATTTTCTAATTGCGCCCGGAATGTCTGCCACAATAGATCATAAAGCAGTTGTGGCCGATTTGTTAGCAATAGCAACCGCTCGTAAAGACTGTGTTGTTGTAGCATCCCCTAGCCGAGCATCAGTCGTAAATAATTCTGATCCGGTTACTGCTACCATAACAGAGTTTTCAGAGATGTCTTCATCGTACTTGTTCGTGGAGAATAATTACCTTAAGGTATTTGATGCCCAGAACGATAAATTTATATTCATACCTGCCGCATCTTCCACAGCTGGTATCATGGCCGCGTCTGATTTGGGTCAGGGTCCATGGTTCTCCCCTGCTGGACAGAAACGGGGCCAGTACCTCAACATAGTTGGTTTGGCTTATAGCGCTACTAAGGTACAACGCGACTTGCTTTACAATGCTGGGATTAACCCAGTAGTTAACCTACCTGGCCGTGGGGTTATGTTGTTTGGTGACAAGACTAAAGAAACTCGACCCAGTGCATTTGACCGCATTAACGTGCGACGATTGTTCTTGGTAGTTGAACGATCAATTAGTCTGGCAGCCCGTAACGTTATGTTTGAATTCAACGACGAGTTTACTCGAGCCGAATTCGTAAATATTATAGAACCATTCCTGAGAGAAATCAAAGGACGTCGAGGAATCACTGAGTTTTATGTACAGTGTGATGTGACAAACAATACGCCTGCAGTCGTTGACCGCAATGAATTAATCGCCACAGTCTTCATCAAGCCAGCCCGTTCAATTAACTTCATAACACTTAATTTTGTTGCAGTTAGAACCGGCGTTGACTTCGAAGAAGTAGTTGGCACAGTATAATTAGCGCTGCTAAAAGGAGAATATAACAAATGGCTATTCTAGGCGTAGATGATTTTAAAGCTAAACTGAAAGGTGGCGGTGCTAGGCCAACGCTTTTCAAATGCACAATCGGTTTCCCGTTGTATGCTAATGGTGATGTTGAACTAACATCATTCATGTGCAAGGCTGCAAACCTACCCGCATCAAACTCAAGCTTCATCCCAATCGGATTCCGCGGCCGTCAGCTAAAAATTGCTGGCGATCGCACATTCGATCCATGGACCATTACGGTTATCAACGATACAGATTTTTCTGTTCGTGATTCAATGGAACGTTGGATGAACGGTATTAATGCTCACCAAGCAAATACCGGTTTGACTAATCCTCAAGATTATATGGCCGACATGCAAGTCGATCAGTATGACAAGGATGAGTCAATTATCAAGAGGTATAATATGCGTGGTGCGTTCCCAACCCAAATTTCTGAAATTGCTCTGAGTTATGACACTACAGACACAATTGAAGAATTCACGGTTGAGTTCCAGCTGCAGTACTGGGACAGCAACACAACCAGTTAACCTGGTGGTTATAAGTGATCTAAATAGAAGGGTCCTTCGGGACCCTTCGTATTAATAATAGGAACATCCATGGCAGAAGAAGAAAAGAAAGCGCTCAACTTGTTTGGGTTTGAAATTACTCGTTCTAAGAAGTCTATACAGAATGACGACAACCTACCTTCCATAGTTCCTCCTACCGAAGAAGAAGGATCCGGCTTAGTAACAGCTGCCGGAGCTCACCTGGGCCACTACATCGATGTTGATGGTGGTGCCGCAAATTCAAAGGATAACCGGGCACTGATCAACAGCTACCGCGGTATATCTCAACACCCCGAAATAGATACAGCAGTCGAAGAGATTGTCAATGAAGCTATTATTGTGGGTGACAATAAGTCTACTGTCGAAATCAATCTTGAAGATATGCAGATTTCGGCGTCACTCAAGAAGAAGATAACTCTTGAGTTCGAGCATATTAACAACATGCTAAACTTCAACGCTATGGGCCACGACATTTTCAGATCGTGGTACGTTGACGGTCGCATATTCCATCACCTAGTACTGGATCCTAAGAAGCCTAAAGAAGGCATTAAGGAAATGCGGTATATTGATTCATGTTGTATCCGCAAGGTAAAACAAGTGAAGTACGACAAAGATCCTCAGTCTGGTGTAAAGACGGTAAAGGGTGTAGATGAGTTCTTTATTTATGAAGAGAAGACAAAGGGTGTCGGCGTTGGGTCGGCCAACGACTCCGTCAAGCTGACTCCTGAGAGCGTTAGCTATGTTACATCCGGACTGTTGAGTGATGACCGCAAGCAAGTGGTATCATACTTGCATAAGGCTTTAAAACCCGTTAATCAGCTACGTATGATGGAAGACAGTCTGGTAATATACAGACTGGCTCGCGCACCAGAACGCCGTATATTCTACATTGACGTCGGTTCGCTGCCTAAAGGTAAAGCTGATGCCTATATGAAAGATATCATGTCGCGCTACCGCAACAAGCTGGTGTATGATGCTAACACCGGACATCTAAAAGATGATCGCAAGCATATGTCCATGCTCGAAGATTTCTGGTTGCCACGTCGTGAAGGTGGAAGAGGAACTGAGATTACTACCCTCCCCGGAGGAGAAAATCTTGGACAGATCGATGATATTCTATACTTTCAAAAGCGGTTGTATCGTTCATTGAACGTGCCCATTGGTCGCTTAGAAACAGAAAATCAGTTTTCTCTTGGTAGATCGTCAGAGATCTCTCGTGAAGAGTTAAATTTCCAAAAATTCGTTGACCGTTTACGCAATCGCTTTGCCGGCATCTTTATCAAGACTCTCAAGAAGCAGCTAATCCTAAAGGGTATTTGCACTGAAGAAGACTGGGAAGATTGGAAGAATCATATCCACATAGATTTTATGAAGGACAACCACTTCACCGAACTAGCTGAAGCTGAGATGTGGAGAGACCGCTTGTCCACGCTAGATCAGGCATGGAATTACGCCGGGGAGCTGTTTAGTAAAGAATGGATTATGAAAGAAGTTCTTAAAATGAGCGAGAACGAATACGCTGATATGCAAAAGCAGATGGCTAAGGAAAAGGATGCTGGAGAGGGTACGGAAGAGGATCCCAATTCACAAGACCAAGACGTAGCTTCCAGTGACGGTGCACCTGAGCCGGATCAAGAGTCGCCTCCCAAAGACACCTAATTGTTGGGATTAGACCCCGAGCAATATCGGGCTCTAATGATAGCACAACTGAAGCTGCAATTGCTTACCAACTTTCCCAACCGACCAAAATCACCACATACAGCACCCATATATAACTCAGGTGAAATGATAACGACTCCGAATAGTGATTCGGATGATAATGAAAGTGCCATTCGGGCACCACAATAGGAGATAGATTATGTCAGGAATTGATGACATTATAGTTAACACAATTAATAAAGATTTTGCGCAGGCCAACAATGATTTCAATGATATCATGCTGGATAAAATGAACGATCGCCTTGATGCTCAACGTGCATCGATAGCTCAGCAGATGGCTGGCCAAGTGTCGCCACCCGACGAATTAGATAATGATGCTTATGAAATCACAAACGATGACATAGAAGATCAATCTGAGGAGCCCGAAGAAGAGTCTGAAGAATAATGGTCACTCTAAAATATAATCCTTATAAATAATCTTAAAACTATTATGAAATCATTTCAAGAAATTAGGGAAGCCGCTTCTTACTCCAAGAGAGTGAAAGGTATAGTAACTACCGTCTCTAAGAAGGGTAATAGGTTTGTTGCTACTATTGACGGCGATAGGTTAGACGACTATAAAACCGAGAAAGAAGCAATAAAGATGATCGACGCTTTTATGAAAAATTACAAAGGGTAAACCATGAAGCTAATTTCAGAATTCAGTGAGACTAATCTAGAAGTTCTAACTGAAGCTAAGAAGGACGGTACCAAATCTTACGCTATAGAGGGTGTATTTGCCCAAGCGGAAGCTAAAAACCGTAATGGTAGGATTTACCCTAAAAAAATAATGGAATCGGCTGTTCACAAGTATGTAACAGATCAGGTAAAAACAGGACGAGCTGTGGGTGAGTTAAATCATCCAGAAGGACCCACAGTAAATCTTGATAAAGTTTCTCACCTTATTACCGACCTTCACTGGGAAGGTAATAATGTAGTAGGAAAGGCATCAATCCTAGGAACTCCTATGGGCGAAATTGTAAAAGGTTTGCTCGAAGGTGGTGTTAGGTTGGGTGTATCAACTCGTGGTATGGGTAGCCTTGAGCAGCGTGAAAGCGCTATGTATGTAGGAGAAGACTTTGTTCTCAGTACGATAGATATCGTACAAGATCCATCGGCACATGAAGCATTCGTAAATGGAATTATGGAAGGTGTGGATTGGATTTGGAACAACGGAATCTTACAAGCTCAAGTCATTGAAAAAATGGAGACTGAAATACGAAACGCTCCTCGCAAAGGCCTTTATGAGGTTCAAACGCGTGAGTTCAAGAATTTCCTCTCGTCGCTTAAATCTAAAACATTTTAACAGGAGTCCTCTATGGATTACGAAAACCAAGAAGAGCTCCACGATGACGAAAACGACATGGTGGAAACAGAAGAAGCATTTGACGGCGCTAATGCCGAAGCAGATGCCGTAGCGTCAGTCGCAAAGACTAATAGCACTAAGCAAGCTCCGGCTCGCAAAGGTGACAAGAAGAACGGTGAAGCACCCAAAAATGCGGGCGCTAAAATTGGAGCAATGTATGACAAAATGAAGACTCTTTCGAAGGAAGAGTTGGAAGTTGCATACGAATTACTTATGAGAGAAGATTTCGTTGAAGCTAGCGAAATTGATGAGTCTGAATTTGACGTTGACGTTGATGTTGATTTCACTGAAGACCTTAACGCTCTTGTTGATTCTGAAGCTACTCTTTCTGAGGAGTTTAAAGAAAAGACAGCTGTTATCTTTGAAGCTGCTATCAAGTCAAAGGTGAAAGAAGAAATCAATCGCCTTGAAGGAGAATATGAAACTTTGATTGAAGAAGAGACTCAAGCAATTCGTGAGTCCTTAGTTGATCAGGTAGATGGTTACCTTAATTATGCCGTTGAAACATGGATGCAGGAGAATGAATTAGCAATTGCTGGTGGCCTTCGGTCCGAGATCGCAGAAAACTTTATGAAAGGATTCTTTGATCTTTGCCAGGAAAACTACATTGAAGTTCCTGAATCTAAAGTCGATCTGGTTGATGAACTTGCAGAGCAAGTTGAAGGACTAGAAAGCCAATTGAGCACTTCAATTGACGAAATGATCGAGATGACTCAAGTTATTGAGTCTATGTCCCGAGCAGCTATCGTCAGTGAAGCGTCTTATGACCTTGCCGACACCCAAGCAGAAAAGCTTGCCGGTCTTGTTGAAGAACTGGACTTTGACGACGCAGAAACTTTCCTTCAGAAAGTTCTCGTATGCAAAGAATCATACTTCGGTAAAAAGATCGTAGAAAGCGATTCTTCAATTGCAGAAGAGATGGATTCTGGAGAGCCTGAAAAGGAAGTTTCTCCTTTAATGGATTCATACCTTACTGCAATCCGTAAAACACACAAATAGTAAAACAATAAGGAGTTTCCACAATGGAACAATCATACGATCAATTGATCGAAAAATGGAGCCCAGTGCTCAACGAAGAGTCAGCCGGAACTATCACTGACCGTCACCGTAGGTCGGTCACCGCTGTCCTTCTCGAAAACCAACAAATGGCAATGCAAGCGCAACGTGCTCAAGAGACTGGTTTCTTAACAGAAACTGCCCCCACAAATACTGGTAGCATCGGTACTTGGGATCCCGTCTTGATCAGCCTTGTTCGTCGTGCAATGCCTAATCTTATGGCATATGACGTTTGTGGCGTTCAGCCAATGACTGGACCTACTGGTCTGATCTTTGCGATGAAAGCTCGCTACGGCACATCTGCTTCAGCTAATGACGGTACTAACGAAGCTCTGTACGCAGAAGCTGATACATTCCACAGCTCTGATTCAGCTGACGGTGTTGGCCAAGCTCTGGGAACTCTCGGTGCTTCAGGTTTATCCGGTGTAACTGATACAGATGGTGACAGCGACATTGGTGACCAACGAACTGGTCCCGTTTTTGGTAACGGAATGACTACTCCAACCGCTGAAGGCCTTGGCGCTGGAGCAGGTAACGATTTTGCCGAGATGGGTTTCTCAATCGAGAAGTCTTCTGTAGAAGCTAAGTCTCGTGCCCTGAAAGCTGAGTACTCACTTGAACTGGCACAAGATTTGAAAGCTATCCACGGTCTTGACGCTGAGACTGAATTGGCCAACATCTTGTCTACTGAGATCCTCGCGGAAATTAACCGTGAAGTTATCCGTACTATCAACAGCCAAGCTAAGACTGGTGCGAGTACAGCTAATGTTGTTACAAATGGTATCTTCGACCTCAGCACTGATGCTGATGGCCGTTGGTCTGCTGAGAAGTTCAAAGGTCTTATGGTCCAATTGGATCGTGAATGTAACGTAGTTGCTAAAGAAACTCGTCGTGGTAAAGGTAACATCGCAATCGTCTCTTCTGACGTTGCTACTGCCTTGGCTGCTTCTGGTGCATTGGACTATGCTCCTGCTCTTAGCACTAAGTTAGATGTTGATGATACTGGCAACACTTTTGCTGGTGTTCTTAATGGTCGAATCAAGGTTTACATCGATCCCTATTCAACTGCTGACTACGTCACTGTTGGTTATAAAGGTACTAACCCTTATGACGCTGGTGTATTCTACTGCCCTTACGTACCTCTTCAGATGGTTCGTGCTGTTGGCGAGAATGATTTCCAACCACGTATCGGGTTCAAGACTCGTTACGGTATGGCTTCAAACCCATTTGTTGGAACTACACGTCATGATCAGACTGGCTTGGCTGCTGCCAAGACTAACCAATATTATCGTATTTTTCGTGTGGACAACATCCTCACATAGATCGATACATGGTTGATTAAGAGCAACACATTATAATAATAATAGTTGCCTTAGGATTGCCCTCTTCGGAGGGCTTTTTTTTGTTCCGGGCAACGGCAAGAAGGTGCTAGATTTTGATGGATTATTACCCCCAATCCATGGTGTATTTTACACCACAACTTTATAAGTATACTTACTGTCTCTGAATGCATGCGAGACAATTCTAACACAACCCATTCCCAAAACAGGAAAACATTATGAAGAAAACTTTAATCTGTGCATCGGTAGCAGCAGCCTTATTTGCCGGCAACGCATTTGCTTCCGACTTATCCCTTGATGGGTCTATGGCTGTAACATCTGACTATCGCTTCCGCGGAATCAGTCAATCTAACGATGACGTTGCAGTGCAAGGTTCTATTAACCTTAACCATGTATCTGGTCTACACGCTGGCGTTTGGGGTTCTTCTATTGACTTCAATGAAGTTGGTAATGAAGATGCTACTCTTGAACTCGACTACACTGCTGGATATGTTTTTGAAGTATCTACTGTTGCCATCGATCTGGGTTATATCTACTATACTTATCCTAATGACGGTAGTAATGACAACAACGATTATGGTGAAGTTTATGCCGCTGCTGATTGGAACGGCTTTGATGTGGGTGTCAACTGGACTGACGATGGATATGGTAAGAGTGGAAAAGCTACATATGTCCATGGCGGATATAGTTATGACTTTGGTGTTGTAACTTTGGGAGCTGAAGTTGGTGAAACCTTCTTAGATACGGCTACATTCGCTAATGGTGATGACAAGTATTTCAACTTTGAAGTATCGGCTACGGTAACTTTGCTCGAAAAGTTAGATGTGGAAGTCGCTTATGTTGGTACTGACTTGAGCAAGAATGATATTGGTGGGCTGGACTGGGCACAAAACGCTGCGGTAGCCACTATTACTCTTAATCTGTAACAGCTAATACATCATCTGTATCCAAGGCCCGAGAGGGCCTTTTTTTTGACTTATAAATAGTGTTGACAACATATAGGATTTATAGGATAATACACCATGGCTTCCACCTTTAACGACATCAGCTTGTTCCAGCCCACAGGCTTCCAGATTAGCATTGAACGGGCAAACTTCTCAGCTATTACTTTTTTTGCGCAGCAAGTGATGCACCCCAGTATGGCGACCACCTCAGCCGAGTTAAGTTCGCCTCGGTTGCAGAGCATACCAATGCCGGCAGATACGGTTGTTTTTGGTGAGCTTAGTATTAATGCAGTACTTGATGAGAACTTCAAAGCATACAAGGAAATATACACATGGATGCTTAAACTGGTCAATAGTAACTTTTTACCGGCTGGTTCTAGGACAGCTACAGAACCACCAAGTCATTGTGATATTACAGTTATAGCACTGACTAGCGCCAACAACCCCAACATCACAATTAAATATAGGGACTGTGTACCCACAAGTGTGGGCGACATAACTTTCGATTCAACAATGTCGGATGTTACCGTCATATCCTTCCCCACGACGTTTAAATTTTCACACTTCGAAGTCATATAACTGAGGAAACGCTTATATCATGGATATTGATGTTATTATGGAACAGTGGAAGAACGATTGTGTAATTGATCCTTACAAACTCGACGACACATCTCGTAACACACCGATGCTTCACGCGAAGTATCTCCATCTCCTTTCTAAAGCTAAATTGCGGCACAAAAACTGCCAACTGCAGCAGAAGACTCTATTGCTAAAGAAATGGAAATATTACAACGGAAAAATGGATGAGGATGAGATTGTATCTACCGGTTGGGAACTGGATCCTTTGAATGGTCTCAAGGTGCTTAAAGGTGATATGGACCTATACTATGATAGCGATAAAGAAATTCAAGGGAGTGAAGCTGATATCGCATACTATAAAATGATGATAGATACATTAACGGATATAGTAGATAGCCTCAAATGGCGACATCAAACAATTGGCAACATGATTAAATGGAAGCAATTTGAAGCTGGTGGATAATCAAATAAAAATTACCATGCTGAACCATAGCACCATGCATGTGGACGCTGATCGTGGTATCCAACAGGAGTTATCAGAGCATTTCTCATTCTTTGTGGAGGGGTATAAATTTATGCCAACATACCGCAATAGAGTTTGGGATGGCAAGATCCGTCTGTTTAATCTTCTGACCAGTGAGTTGCCAGTTGGTTTATATCTCGACGTAGCTAAATTAGCCCAGACACGTGGATACCCGATTATATTGGTTGATACAGTATATGGTATGCCCCTACGCAGAGACTTCGTAGACGCTGAGACGGTTACCGACTTTACAAGGAGCATAGACCTACCTTACCCTGCCTATGACTATCAGCTCGCCGCTATACATCATATAGCGATGTTTAAACGCGGTATTCTACTATCACCTACAGGTTCCGGTAAGTCGCTGATGATATATGCCTTGATGAGATGGTACATGAAACACGAGACCGGGGATATTCTTATAGTCGTTCCCACTACAGGTCTTGTTGAGCAAATGCAGGGTGACTTCGAGGACTATGGATTCAGTAGAGATAACATCCATACGATATACTCCGGTAAAGATAAAAATACAGATAAACGAATTATCCTGTCAACATGGCAAAGCATATACAAGCTAAGCCCCGTTTGGTTCAAAAGGTTTGGGTGTATCTTTGGTGATGAGTGTCACGGATTTGCAGCTAAGTCTCTATCGAGCATAATGAATAAAAGCCACAACGCTCAATATCGTATCGGTACCACCGGAACGTTGGATGGTACCAAGACTCACGAGATGGTGCTCAAAGCACTATATGGTCCGGTTATGAATGTGACCACAACTAAGAAACTGCAAGATCAAGGCACCTTGGCGGCTCTAGACATTGATATCATCCAGCTACACTATCCCAAGCATGTGCGGGAGAGTTGGGGCAAAAAGAAGTATCAGGATGAGATCAAGTTTATTACTCAATATGACCCCCGCAACAAGTTTATATCTAACTTATCGGTTGGACTAAAAGGAAACACCCTTGTACTGTTTCGACTGGTTGATCATGGTAAGGTTTTGTTTGACCTCACTAAGCCCCTAATTGATCCTAACCGCAAAATGTATTACATCCATGGTGGTGTAGGAACAAGCGATAGAGATGCTGTGCGACACATTGTTGAGAAGCAGGACGACGCGATCATATATGCATCCATGGGCACCTTTAGTACAGGTATAAATATACGCAACATACATAACATTGTCTTTGCTTCTCCATCCAAGGGACAAATTAAGGTACTGCAATCAATTGGGAGGGGACTGAGATTAGCCGATAACGGTACAACCACCAAGTTGTACGATATTGTTGACGATGCCCGCCATATGGGGTATAATAACTTTGCAGTTAAGCATAGCGGAGTTAGAATAAAGATTTATGAGAATCAACTGTTCAAATTCAAATTACATGGAGTAGATCTGTATGAATAAGCTAAAGCAGTACAAACTATCATCCGGTGATGAGATCATATGTGATGTGGTAGATTTCACGGACGATGGTATTGTTGCTAGGAGGGTGATACAGATTGATACAATGATACTGGAGGATGGTGTCAGGGCATATGTCATGCGCCCCTGGATGCTATATCAAGACGGAATTGATCAATATACTATTATTAATAACGATTGCGTAGCAGCTAGCGCAGTTCCCACCGGTGGTATAATACATCAATACTATACCACCCTGCTGACCACTCTCGAGACCTATCACGATCGCGAGACTCACGGGGATATTACGGATAGTGAGTTGCAGGACCTATTGACTGATATAGAATACAACAATCATCACTATGAGACATATGCGCCACACGATGAACCCCTCGAGGCAGACTCCGATCAACCGAAACGCGGAAACGTACTGTACCTAGATCCAATTATACATTAATCATACCTCTACGGAGCTTCCCAAACTGCAGGTTTATTATACACTATTTTCAAATAATGTCAACATCAAACAGGAATATATTATGAGCACGCCCAAAGTAAAACCTAAAGACAAGCCACACTATGTCAACAATGCACAGTTCAGTGCGGCAGTTGTTGAGTATGTGGCTTCAGCGAATGAGCAGATAGATCAAGATCTCCCAGCTCCTATGATCCCAAATTATATCGCTGAATGTTTTCTTAAAATAGCCGAGGGGCTTTCGCATAAGTCTAACTTTGTTCGTTACACATATCGAGAAGAGATGGTGATGGATGCCGTTGAGAACTGCTTAAAGGCTATCAAGAATTACAACATTGAAGCCGCTACACGAACAGGCAAGCCAAACGCGTTCTCATACTTCACACAGATATCTTGGTTTGCTTTCCTTCGTCGCATTAAAAAAGAGAAGGATCAGCAAGAAATCAAGCTGAAGTATATGGCTAGCACAGGTTATGAGGAATACATTAGTGATGGAGGTGAACTTGCCAACGGCCATGTTGCAACCGCCGCATTCGTTGATCAGCTCAAGGATCGTATAGATCAAATCAAGGCTGTTGATATAGGTGTTAAGCACACACCTCATCCAGCCCCAAGGAAACGCCGAGCAAGAAAAGTAGACAGTGATTTATCTGATTTTATTGTTGACTAAATCCCCATATACAAGTATAATATCTTATTAATTGAACTACCTGATCACACACTGATCAGGTACTACCCTTTATTATATTGAGAGGATAAGATCATACGTATAGCAATCTTAAACGATACACATGCCGGAGTAAGAAACTCTTCCGAAATCTTTATCGAGTACCAGCGCCGCTTCTATGAAGAGGTATTCTTCCCATACTGTAACGATAATGGAATCAAGCAGATTATTCATCTGGGCGACTATTATGAAAACCGCAAGTTTATAAACTTCAAAGCCTTAAAAGCCAATCGCATGATGTTCCTTGAAAGGTTAAGGGAGTATGGTATCACGATGGATATCATTGCGGGAAACCATGACTTATTCTGGAAAAACTCTTCTGAGTTGTGTGCTCTCAATGAGCTGCTTGGGCATTATATGAATGAGGTTAACATTATCCATAAACCTACCATAATGGATTACGATGGGATGAAGATGGGTCTTGTTCCATGGATCAACGCCAACAACCAAGAAACTTCTTTTAACTTCTTAGATAATTGTAAAGCTGATATCATAGGAGCTCATCTTGAGCTAGCTGGCTTTGATGTTACTCCTGGTAGGCCAATGGCTCATGGTATGGGAATAGAGCACTTTCAAAGGTTTGAAATGGTACTGTCGGGCCACTATCACACAAAAAGTTCTCAGAATGGTATTTATTATCTCGGAAGCCAGATGGAGTTTTTTTGGAATGATGCCCATGATCCTAAGTACTTTCATGTATTAGATACTGCTACTCGTAAACTGGAACACGTTCTTAATCCTATAACACTGTTTGAGAAGATATATTACGATGATAGTCAACTGGCGCTAGAACCAGCAAAGTATTTCAACTGTCCACTCGATCATCTTGACCAAAAATTCGTAAAGATTATTGTTACCAAGAAAACAAATCCATATATGTTCGACCAGTTCATTGATCGCATTCAAAACCGATCTATATATGAGTTGAAAATTGCTGAGGACTTCGCTGAGTTTAGAGGAACGGCTGTAGATGACGACGACGTCTTGATAGAAGATACATCCTCACTATTAAATAGCTACATCGATTCAGTTGATACCAAACTGGATAAAGAACACATCAAACAACAAGTGCACGAACTAATGATTGAAGCCCAGAGCTTAGAAGTATCATAGATGATAACATTTGAAAAATTAAGATATCGAAATTTCTTGTCGACAGGTGACGCTTGGAACGAGATTAATTTTACTGCCCATAAGACCACGCTGGTGGTTGGTCATAATGGGTCTGGCAAGTCTACAATGCTGGACGCTTTATCGTTTGCTTTATTTGGTAAGGCACACCGCAATATCAAAAAGGCCCAGCTGGTTAATAGTATCAATAAGAAGGGCACTGTAGTAGAAGTCGAGTTTAAAGTGCATGGGTCTCACTTTCGAATTCATAGGTCTATTAAACCTAATGCATTTGAGATTTGGAAAGATGATACAATGATCAATCAGGATTCACACGCAAAAGAATATCAAAAAATTCTTGAGCAAAATATTATTAAGCTCAACCACAAGAGCTTCCACCAGATCGTTGTATTGGGGTCATCCTCATTTGTTCCATTCATGCAGCTAAACAGCTCTAACCGGAGCGAGGTGATACAAGAGCTGTTGGACATTGGTGTGTTTAGTTCAATGTACCTTATCTTGCGGGAAAAGACCGGCCTTCTAAAAGAAAAGATAAGACAAAATGATTATAACATTGATATACTTGAAACAAAGATCGACGCGGCAGTGGATAACATTAGTAAGATCAAACTGATTGGACAAGAGCAGAAGCAATCTAAACAAGTTCAGATAGATGATTGGAAAGTTAAGATCGATGACCTGCAAGTAGAAAACAATTCATTGCAGGTGGCTGTTGCCTCTGTGCAGGGAGCTGCAACAATGAGCCAAATTAAGTTTCAGGATCAAATGGCTGGTTATAAGAAGTTCCAGCAACAGTTCTCGCTGGAGATTGCAACTCTCGAAAAGAGCTCTCTATTTTATGAAGAACATGATGAGTGTCCGACGTGCTCTCAATCAATTGGACCGAAGCTTAAAGAAAAGAAACAACTAGCGGCTTTGGAACGCGATGCTGATCTAAATCGGGGTATAGTAGAGTTGGATGAAGCTATGAATGTGGCCGGCGCATCACTCATAGAGGCCCAATTATTACTCAAGACGGTTACTGATAACCTGGGAACTATACAGCAGAATAACGCAAGTATAGGTCATCTAAACACCAATGTTGCTTCAGCTATGACAGAAATATCTAACATCGGTAAGGGAGCCGGAGATCTCACTGCTGCCAATAATAATAGGAACGCGCTAACAGAAGAGTTATCTACACTAGAGACAGCCCGCGGGGAGATGAGCTATCAGGCTTTATATAATCGTGTTATAGCCGAGTTACTAAAGGACACTGGTATCCGCACCAAGATAATTAAGCAATATCTTCCGGTCATTAATCAAGTTGTTAATCAGTACCTACAGACTCTCGACTTCTTCGTTAGCTTCAACCTTGACGAGAATTTCCAAGAAACTATTCGATCTCGCCACAGGGATGATTTCACATATGACTCGTTTTCAGAAGGGGAGAAGCAACGAATCGATTTGGCGTTGTTGTTCACATGGAGGATGATTGCCAAGATGAAGAACAGTGTTAGCACAAACCTTTTGTTATTGGACGAGACATTCGATTCATCTTTAGACGACGATGGTGTTGACAATCTAATGAAGATACTGTATACTTTTGACACAGATACGAATGTGTTCGTCATAAGTCATAAGGGCGAACTACTTGATGGCAAGTTCGATAGCAAGATAGAGTTCCATAAACACAAAAACTTTAGTAAAATGAAATAGGTATATTATGCAATTATCATCTGAAACAATTACAGTGCTAAAAAACATGGCCAATATTAATCCTAATATTGTTATTCAACCTGGATCTAAACTAACCACAATAGGTGAGTCTCGAACAGTGTTCGCTACCGCCACCGTTCAGGAAGCATTTCCCATTCAAATGGGCATCTACGATCTCGATGAATTTCTTCGGGCAGTTGCTTTGGTTGATAAGGCAGATCTAACATTTAATGATAAGTATGTTCAGATAAGTGACCAGAGTAACAGAGCCTCTATTAAGTATTTCTATAGCAGTCCTGATATTTTAACTAGTCCAAAGAAAGACATTGTTATGCCACATGCGGAAGTTACATTCACTGTCGATAACGACACCATGAATAATGTAATCAAAGCTGCCGGAGTATTTGGACATGATATGTTCACTGTCACTGCAAATAATGGTACGTTGAGTCTAGGCGTTGTCGATCCTGAAGACAGCACCTCAAATGCATACTCCATCGACATCGATGGAGAATTCGAAACAGAGGACTTTAAGTTCATTATACGTATATCAAACCTTAAAATGTTGCCAGGCACATATGAGGTCAAGTTGTCATCCAAGGAAATATCTCAGTTCACCAACGTTGAAAAAGATATTACTTACTGGGTGGCTTTAGAAAAGAATTCACAGTATGGTGGATAAATTAACCAACAATATTATGGAGGCATATTATGTCTAAAGAAGAAGCATTGCAAAAACAAGAAGCCAACGACACAACTCACGATGCGGTATATGAGTTGTCTAATCGTTCTGGACGCAGCATGATTGCTGTAATTGATACTATCACAGCCCGTGGCGGATTCCGTGGAGAAGAGTTATCAACCATCGGTCAGTTACGTGACCAGGCATCACAGTTGGTGCAGATGTCTGAGGAATACCATAGCAAAGGTTGATTGAGAATACATATATTATGGAGAAGTGAATGTCAAAAGACTTTTTATGGACGGAAAAATTTAGACCGCACACAATTGAGGATACGATACTTCCGGATAATCTTAAACAGGTTTTTCAGAAGATAGTTGACTCAGGGGAAATTCCTAACATGCTGTTATCCGGAACAGCTGGGCTAGGTAAGACAACCGTTGCTAGGGCTCTATGTGATCAACTCGACTTAGACTACATCGTGGTCAACGGATCAGAGGAGGGAAACATAGAGACCTTGCGGGGCAAGATCAAGCAGTTTGCATCGTCAGTTAGCTTGCATGGGGGGTACAAGGTTGTTATTCTCGATGAGGCCGACTATCTTAATCCTCAATCGACTCAACCAGCACTCCGTGGGTTCATAGAGCAGTTCAGCGACAACTGTAGATTTATCTTAACTTGCAACCTCAAAAACAGAATCATTGAACCTCTACACTCCCGGTGTGGGGTATATGAGTTTAATACTCCCCGTAAGGACATGGGACAGTTGTGCGCTCAGTTTATGAGACGGTTAGAGTGGATCCTGGGGGAAGAAGGAGTTTCCTACGACCGATCTGTTGTTGCTAATATGATCCAGACACATGCCCCCGACTGGAGGCGAATTGTGGTTGAGTGTCAACGTCATAGTACTGTTGGTCTTAGTGACGATAGGGTTGTTATAAGCAACAATACAACCTATGACGTTTTGTTTGATCACCTTAAAGATAAGCAGTTCGCTAAGATGAGACAGTGGGTGGTTAATAACATCGATGTCGATACATCCACCATCTTTCGTGGCATATATGACCGAATGATGGATAGCGTTGAGCCGAATAGCGTTCCTCAGGTAGTTCTTATTCTAGCAGACTACCAATACAAGGCTGCATTCGTGGCTGATGCTGAACTCAATACCGTTGCTTGTTTAACTGAGCTGATGGTTAATGTGGAGTTCAAATGACCGGTAAATTATCTCCGTTTGCCTTCCTCAATGAGATTAACACTGGCAAGAAGGATATAATGGTCGACGATATTGCAGAGGGACAGTATGTTCCCTTTGTGGTTAATCGAACCTTATCGTACTTCAAAGAGTGTGTTCTAATCGCAAATGAGATGAACATTCACCACCACCTAGATCACAAACTCCAGTTTGGCTTTTTGATAAATATAACTCGTAAACGCAAGCGTTTTACGAAGTGGTCCAAGCCCGAAGTGGATAGTGATTTGAGTGTAGTAAAAGAGTATTATGGATACAGCAATACAGATGCTAGTCAAGCTCTTTCTCTATTATCACCTGACCAAATAAAAACATTAAAAGATAAGGTGAATAAAGGTGGCAGAAGATAATCTTGTACAGTGGACTCCGGCACTCATGCTGGAAATTATACTAAGTGAACCAGACGATTTCCTCAAGGTGAAGGAGACCCTAACTAGGATAGGAGTAGCTTCCCGCAAGGACAATAAGCTGTTCCAGTCGTGTCATATCCTACACAAACAGGGTAGATACTTTATTGTTCACTTTAAAGAGCTATTCATCCTTGACGGGAAGAAGGCTAATCTGGAGCAGTCTGATTTAGACAGACGCAATACAATAGCGCAGTTGTTGGCCGATTGGGGCCTCGTGGACATATCTGCACCATCCCAGCTAGAAACATTTGCGCCGCTCCGACAGATTAAAATTATTTCCTTTAAGGAGAAGGATCAGTGGGAGCTGTGTCCTAAATATAATATTGGAAATAAATGACCCCAGAAGAACACTATAACAGAATGATGGAGATGTTTGGAGAAGGTATTCCTAACCCCGAACACCACCCAACGAAATTTCAGTACTATGTTAGATTGTATAAACATCTATACCATGGTACTGAAATTCAGGATGCGGATAACCGGTCCTGATAACCTTGCTTTTAATTAAGGAGGTAGATAATGTCTACAGCAAAAGCAATACCACAATTCCCACACCTTGTGGGTTTCGAGCAACTGTTCGAGCAAATAACTCGCCCGTCGAGGAAAGTGTGTTATCCACCACACAACATTGTTAAGGTCAACGATACCCAATATGCTATAGAACTAGCTGTGGCTGGTTTTGTTATGAAAGACCTAAACATTGAACTACACGATCACGTATTAATTATTACGGGAACTCCTAACGTAGAAAAATCTGTTGAATATATCTACAAGGGATTATCAACTCGCGCGTTCGTTAAGAAATTTGATATGGCCGACAACGTTGAAGTTGAAGGAGCTACCATTGCACACGGCATCTTAACCATAAACCTGAACGTGGTTAGTCCAAATACTAAATCGGTACAAATTAATATCAAGGAGGAGATATGATTAGGTATATTAAAAACGCTAGAAAACGTGACCTAGGATGGGACATCTTTTCCATAGCAATATTCGTAAGTATTCCATTCGCTATATCATATAGTCTTGGAGTCGGTATATACTGAGGTGGTAAATATCGAACACAATAAGGGGCCAATGAGCCCCTTTTCTTGTTGACATATCCTTAATAGACGCGTATAATATATTATTCACCCGTGAACTAAATTAATAGGCTCAAATTGGATTTTTACACTAGCGTTTCTCGTTACGGCAACAACTTACTATACAGAGGATATAAAGGAGGTCGGAAGGTATCCAAGCGGATAGCGTTCGAGCCTACTCTGTGGGTCAAGAATACAGAAGGTCGATTTAAAAATAGTGGTTGGACAACACTGGACAACGAGCCAGTGTCTCCCATGAAGTTTGACTCAATGCGAGAAGCTGGAGACTTCACTAAGACTTACAAGGATGTTGGAGGCTTCAAGATATATGGTACAACCAACTTCGTTGACCAATACATAGCTAATCGTTTCCCAATAGACCTGAAGTTCGATAGGAATCTGATCAACGTGTCCACCATCGATATTGAGGTTTACTCTGACGAAGGTTTCCCACACCCCGAGCAGGCAGCTCATCCTGTAACGGCGATCTGTTTACATAACAATGTAGACAATCGATACTATGTGTGGGCTTTTGGAGAATATACAGTACACGATGATGATGTTAAGTTTTTCAAGCACGATACGGAGCTTGAAATGCTATTAGACTTCTTACGCTTCTGGAATGTGCCCGAGCATACGCCAGACGTCATAACAGGGTGGAACAGTAAAATATTTGATATGCCATACCTGATCAATAGAATGGTTAACCTGATGGGTGGCGACACTTTCAAGAGATTCTCTCCGTGGTTATCGGTTCAGCCTCGCTCGATTAAAATGATGATGAAAGAAGTGCAAGTGTATGAGATAGGCGGTATTGAGCAATTAGACTATCTTGATCTATTTAAGAAATTTGGTCTATCGTATGGCCAACAAGAGTCCTATCGACTAGATCATATAGCTCATGTGGTGCTCGGAGAGAATAAACTGTCATATGAAGAACAGGGAACTCTTCAAAATCTGTATAAAAATGATCACCAAAAATACATTGACTATAATATCCAGGACGTTAGGTTGGTCCAGCGCTTAGAAGAGAAGATGGGACTGATTACATTAGCCATGACCATGGCTTACCGCGGTGGTGTAAACTACTCACAAACATTTGGCACAACAGCTATATGGGATGCCATCATTCATAGACAACTACAAGAACGCAACATAGTTGTACCTCCTAGGAAGGAATCCATCAAGGTAAAATATCCTGGAGCATATGTAAAGGATCCACAGATTGGTATGCATAATTGGGTAGCATCGTTTGACCTAGCTTCCTTGTATCCCAACCTCATTATTCAATACAATATGAGTCCCGAAACACTACACGACGTGTTACCTGGAGTGAATGTTGATACGTTCTTGAATAATAGAGTAATTCCACCTGAGCTGTATAGAGAGGATTTGACTTTATCGGCTTCTGGGTTACGGTTTACCAACTCTAAGCAGGGAGTTATTCCAGCAATCGTCGAACAGTATTTTAATGAGCGAAAAGAAATTAAAGGAAGGATGATCAAGTGTAAGCAGGATTATGAAGAAGCGCCTTCTAAACGACTTGAGAACGAAATCAACTCTCTTGAGAACCAACAGATGTCTTTGAAGATTCTGATGAACAGTTTATACGGTGCTATGGGTAATGCTTATTTTAGATACTTTGATAGTAGAGTAGCGGAAGCTATTACTACATCTGGACAGCTATCTATTCGTTACGCTGAGAAAGCTATCAATAAAGAAATGAATAAGATCCTTCAGAGCGACAAAGACTATGTCATAGCTATCGACACCGATTCATTATACATTGACTTCAGTGGTTTGGTTAAACACATAAAGCCTCCAGATCCCGTTAAGTTTCTTGATAAGATCTGCCGCGAGCACTTTGAGGGAATACTCAAGAGCAATTATACTCACCTAGCGAAAGTTACTAGCTCTAGGACTAATCGTATGGAAATGGAACGAGAGGTTATAGCAGATAAGGCTATATGGGTCGCTAAAAAGCGATACATTCTTAATGTTCATAATAATGAGGGTGTCCAGTATGACGAGCCTAAGCTAAAGATTATGGGCATTGAGGCTATTAAGTCATCCACTCCGCAAGTGTGCCGCAGCAAGTTTAAGGAAGTGTTCAAGGTTATAATGAGCGGAAGCGAAAAGGAAACGCAGACATTTATTGCAGGTTTTAAGGCTGAACATAAACACCTGTCGGCCGAAGAAGTTTCGTTCCCTCGAGGTGTATCAGATGTGTCTAAGTGGTCGAATCAAGTTACCATATACAGTAAGGGTTGCCCAATCCATGTCAGAGGCGCATTGATATATAATCATGCTATCAAAGAGGCAAAGCTAGATAATCAATATGAGATTATTCATAATGGAGAGAAGATCAAGTTTGTTTATTTGAAGACGCCAAATCCAACTAAAGAGAATGTAATATCTTATCCGTTGAATCTCCCGAAAGAGCTTGACCTATGCAAATTTATAGACTATAATAAGATGTTTGCTAAGACCTTTGGTGATCCATTGGACAACATACTTAATGCTATCGGTTGGACATCTGAGCCGGTATCGAATCTGGACGCTTTCATGTAATGTATACACTGACTATATTTAAAAACCAATACGACAATCAAACTCATAGACAAATGGAACTTGAGTCATGGTCTCAGTTCGAGAAGATGTTATGTGGTCTGTCTCAAGAGCCTGGTCAGAAGGGTGGCAAGAACTCTTCACCTCTAATCAGCCCAGCTGCATATAATAGAGGTGATACTAGAGGCAATCGTTTTGTTACTAAATGGGGCGGGTGGGCAGCGATCGACGTTGACGAGTTCGTGTTTCATAATCCTTCCGGAGGGATTGCTATTGGAGATGATTTACAGAATGCTATTATCGATAAGGTGGGTGACCATTACTTCGTATGTTACAGCACAGCAAGTAGCACAATAGAGCATCCAAAGTTCCGCCTTGTGTTTCCTCTCCAGTGCGATGTAGATAAAGACGACATCCAACACTTATGGTTTGCTATGAATAGTGAGATAGAGGGGTTAGCTGACAAGCAGACTAAAGATTTGGCGAGGATGTTTTATGTGCCCGCGCAATACCCTGATGCTTATAACTTTTTCTTTAACCACATAGCCCCCGTTATTGATCCCGATGAGTTGATGCAGAAGTGGCCACACTCTGTTCAAACGGGAAACACTTTCATGGACCGACTGCCCGAATCTGTCCGCGGTCAAATGATTGAGTACCGCAAGGCTCAGATGCAGAATACAAACATATCGTGGACAACTTATAGTGACTGTCCGTTCTGGCCTCGCGCCTTAGCTAATCAATATAAGACCATCAGTGGGACTGGATGGTATCATGCTATGTACAAGATCATGGTGGCCATATCGTTCAATGCAATAGAACGCAATTACCCTATAACCGCTCGTGAGGTGGCCGAGATGTGTAAACAATTCGATCAAGACACAGGTAGGTGGTATCAAGATCGTCCCCTCGACTTAGAGGCAGACAGAGCAATAGAGTACGCTTACAAAAACTAATCCTAAACATAATGGAGTATATTGATGGGTGCAAAGGCTAGTATTATGACACTACAAAAAAGAGATAGTTGGGATCTAAGGTATATGGATCTGGCTACACATATAGCCGGCTGGTCTAAGGACCCTCGCAAGAAGGTCGGCGCTGTTGTCATTGGAGAATATGGACAAATACTGGCGCAAGGATATAATGGCTTCCCTCGAGGAATGTTTGATGACCCCAACCTTATGACCCCAGAAACTAAGCTGCTATATACTGTCCATGCCGAAGCCAACTGCATTTTTAATGCCTCCCTGTCAGGAGTATCTCTGGCGGGGGCTACGATGTATGTTAGTGGATTCCCTCCGTGTTCGTCATGCGCTGGTGGCATTATTCAATCAGGTATAAAGGTGGTATATTGTAATAGTAAAGATAAAAAGGAAATGGAACAGAACGGGGATTGGGCCGAAAGTCTAAAGGCTACGGAACGGATGTTCCTTAGCACAGGGGTACGATTGAGAACCATATGAGGTTGACTATACTTGTTTTATACTGTATAATAGCAGGTCAAATGATGGACAAACACTGAGACAAAATATGAGCATAATGGATAAACTAAAACAGAACTCGCGGAGTAAGCATACCGCTATTCTAAATGAATCGCAACTGTTATCGGGGGACACTACGACGACATCTGTCCCCATGATTAATGTTGCGCTTTCAGGACGGCTAGATGGAGGATTGATTGGAGGTTTAGGAGTTTTAGCTGGACCATCGAAACACTTCAAGACGTCATTCGCGTTATTAATGGTGGGGGAATATCTCAGATCTAATAAAGATGCTGTGGTCTTATTCTACGACAGCGAGTTTGGTTCACCTCAAGCATACTTCGAAACTTTTGGCGTCGATACTTCTCGTGTATTGCATACACCGGTAACCAACATTGAAGAGCTCAAGTTTGATATATCCAATCAGCTAGAGAATATGGATCGTAAGGATAAAGTTATTATTCTGATCGACTCTATAGGTAATCTGGCATCAAAGAAAGAAGTCGAGGATGCTAAGGACGAGAAGAGCGTTGCTGATATGAGCCGCGCTAAGTCTCTCAAGAGCTTATTTCGTATGGTAACTCCCCACCTATCAATGAAAGATATACCGCTACTCGCTATCAACCACACCTATAAGGAAATAGGACTATACCCTAAAGATATAGTTGGCGGTGGAACGGGAATATATTATAGCGCTGACTGGATTTGGATTATTGGCCGCCGCCAAAATAAGAAAGGTACGGAGGTTACTGGTTATGATTTTATCATTAAAGAAGAAAAATCTAGATTCGTTAAAGAGCAGTCTAAAATCCCTATTACAGTTTCTTGGGACGGTGGTGTTGAGCGCTTTTCTGGCCTGCTTGATGTTGCTCTTGCTGGCGGGTTTGTTGTTAAGCCGAGTAATGGTTGGTATCAACGAGTTGATCTGGAAACAGGGGAGCTAATTGATCCCAAACAACGTGAAGCTGATACGTTGAAAGCTCCCTTTTGGATAGATCTATTAGCATCCAAGAAGTTCCAGGATTTTGTCACGAGTATGTATTGCATAGGTGAGATGGGAGAAGTTAGCCCCGAATCATTTCTTGAAGGAGAATTAGAATGACCATGGTAGAAAATACAGATTACGCATTAGTGCCAACCGATGAGACTCAAGAGGAGTCTCATTGGAATGTGAGATTTATTACAGGACAGTTCTCAGAAACAGTAATAACTTATGGTGCAGTATCTATAAGCGAGGACACGGAATCATTAAATTTTAACTTCTCCATAATTTATTCACCAACATCTGACCTATCCGTTGATGATGTAGACCTACAGTTGGCGGCCGGAGATATGTTGTCATCAATTTTAACGGATGCTGTTAGTGCCAAAGCTCCTGTTTTGAAAGGATCGCGGAAGTCGGAACAAACAAATTGAATACGGATGATCAAATGCAGGTAGTAATCCTCCGCAGCATTATTAATAATGATGACTATATGCGCAAGGTTATACCGTTTGTGGATCCTTCTTACTTTGAAGGAGTGTATCGACCATTATATCTAACTCTGGTTAAATATGTTGCGAAGTACAACAAGATTCCAACTCAAGAAACTTTTGGTATATACCTTCCTGAAGCCGGAACCTTTGTTGGCGACATATCGGAAGGTGTATCCGTGATGCCTTCATTGTTCGAAAACACAATAGTTGACGATGATTGGTTACTGGATGCTACAGAGAAGTGGTGTCAGGACAGGGCACTATTCAACGCTATCATGCAATCAATCCAGATCATAGATGGCAAAGATTCTGAGCTAACTAAAAATGCCCTACCAGATATTTTACAGAAAGCTCTATCCGTAACATTCGATACCAACGTTGGTCACGATTATTTAGAAAACGCTGAACAACGGTATGAGTTTTATCACGAGCAGCAAGAGCGGATACCTTTCGACCTTGACATGTTCAACAAAATAACTAAAGGTGGATTGATTCGTAAGACACTCAACATTATCCTTGCTGGAACGGGTGTCGGTAAATCTCTAGCTATGTGCCATATGGCAGCTGGCCATCTAGCGTCAGGTAATAATGTATTATACATCACGGCGGAGATGGCCGAGGAGCGGATAGCCGAGAGGATTGATGCTAATATGCTAAATGTTCCAATAGATGAACTGGAGGCGTTATCTAAGAAAATGTTTAAGGACCGGGTGGGTGATGTTGCCACCCGAACTAACGGCAAGTTGATTATCAAGGAATATCCTACTGGGCAGGCGAACTCTGGACACTTTAGAGCATTGATACAAGAGCTAAAACTCAAGAAGAATTTTACCCCAGATGTCATCTATATTGACTACCTAAATATATGTTCGAGTAGTCGCATGAAAGCTATGGGCGGATCTATTAACTCATACACTTATATCAAAGCTATCGCTGAGGAGCTTAGAGGATTAGCTGTAGAGTTTAACGTTCCTATTGTGTCGGCCACTCAGACAACTCGTTCGGGATTCACTAACAGTGACCCAGGTTTAGATGATACGTCAGAGTCATTCGGACTCCCCGCTACAGCTGATCTGATGTTTGCCTTGGTCGTTAATGATGAGCTCGAACAGATGGGACGTATTATGGTTAAGCAGCTAAAGAACAGATATGCTGATCCAAATAAATACAAAAGATTCACTGTTGGCGTTGACCGATCGCGCATGAAGCTGTATGATGTAGATCAAGATCAAGAAGAATTGGTCGATGACAGCATTCCGGTATTTGACCGCACTGATGCGTCCCGAGGGCAAGAAACAGCACACTTGAGATTCGAGGAGTAATATGGATCCAATACTTCATACATTTGCAACTCTGGCTATCATGTATGTAACATGGAAAGCCGGGTACTGGTACGGTTCATACGTAGAACGAATATATGCATTACAGAGTTTCTTCGATATGTTTAACCGATCTCTGCTGGACCAGGTGGGAGAAGAGAAACGAAAACGAAAAGATGAGGAGGTAGATGATGTCTAGTGTGAATATTGGCACATACTATAGAAACACCGGAAGCTTATGCGAACTAACTTACATAGGTTCAGGAGTATATAATTTTACATTCATTGATAAAGATGATATGGTATACGAGCAATGGAACCTACACGACTTCACCCAACAACGGTGTGAAGATTGGTGTGATGATTGGGCTTTAGAGGAAGAGATATAATGAGTAAGAAGAAATATACATCAACCAAAACATACACGAACATCGCTCCTTGTGCATATCGCCAATGGCGAGCTGAGTCCCACTGTAACGATATACATGGATATGCTTTTTCGTTCCACTTCGAGTTCGAGTCCGATAGTTTGGATGTGCGCAATTGGGTTATGGATTATGGTGGTTTGCGACCCCTCAAAGAGCAACTAGAAGATTGGTTCGATCACACTCTTCTGCTGGCAGTCGATGACCCACAATATGATGAAATTAAACGCCTTGGAGATATTGGATTAGCTAAGATTACAGAAGTCGAGGCCACGGGATGCGAAGCTTTGGCGGCGTTCCTGTATGAGTGGGTGAACACAATATTTATTCCAAACTATGGTGAAGCTGATCGCGTGTGGTGCTCGAGGGTAGAAGTTAGAGAGACTCCCAGTAACATGGCTTACGTATCTGGTCATAAAGAAGATGGGGAGTTCGAGTGATAGTAGCTATTTTTATATGCTTGCTATTACTGCCTGCAGGGTGGGTAGCAATAATCGATATACTTCGAAGAGTTGAAATGACAACGCAAGTGGGTCCTAAAATGATGGCTCTATATTGTACAACGTTTGGGACCGCGTGGGCGTTATTAATATTGATCGCTATAGAAGTTTTATTAGAAATTAACATATGATGTTGACTATATTGGTATATGCCTGTATAATAGCACCATATCAAACAATTCAAGCCAGGAGTTCATTATGTTTACAATAAGTGAGGAAGTATTAAATCAGGTGCTGAGTATATTAGTTCAGCTTCCTTATAACCAATCACACGACGCTATCGAAGCACTACAACGAGATGTCAAGAGGATAGAAACCGAAACCCCGCAAAAGGTTGACCCTCAGTAATTTGGATAATTGCAATGATGAAAACTTTTAAGTATAGCGAAACATTCTTTTCAGCTCAAGGGGAGGGTCAGTTTACTGGCCGGCCATCTCTGTGGATTAGGTTCTATCTATGCAACTTACAGTGTGATGGGTTTGGTCAGGACGATCCGACTAACCCCGACAGCTGGGAATTGCCTTATAACGACCTCGACCTCAAGGATATTACGACTGTCGAGGAGTTGCCTGTATTTTCTAAAGGCTGCGATAGCTCATATACCTGGTCAAAGAAGTACCGGCATCTAATGAAAGATAAGACGGCATCAGACATTGTGGATGAGCTAGAAGCTCTTCTTCCCCATGGACTGTTTGTCAATCCCGATACCAAGCAAGATGTTCATATGGTATTCACGGGTGGCGAGCCAATGATGAAACATAATCAGGAAGCTATGTGCGCCATTATCAAGGAGTTTGCCAAGCGCAAGAATCTACCCAGCAACGTGACGGTTGAGACCAATGGAACGCAGAACATTGAAGTGTCGGGTAAACTAGCTGTATCGTGTGTTCAAAGAAATCTTAAGAATGGTAGTTGGGGAAAATGGTTCTGGAGTGTGTCACCTAAGTTGTGGAGCACTGCCGGAGAAAAGGTGGCGCGCGCTATTAAGCCTGGAGTAGTAGCAGGGTATGCGGCCGAGTCAAAATTAGGTCAACTAAAGTATGTTGTGAACGGATCGTCTGCTAGTTGGGACGAGGTGAAGGAACACACAGCTTTGTACAGGTTAAATGGAGTTGGATGGGATGTGTGGATAATGGGCGTTGGTGGTACGGTTGAAGGTCTCAAATTAACCGAAGCTGATATAGCGGACGAGTCCATTCAACTAGGATATAGTTATACAACACGAGCTCACTGTCACATATATGGGAATGCTATAGGAAAATGATATTCACTAAAGATAAAATAACTTTGTCCTGGGATTGCGTTGATTCATTATGCTTAACCTTGACTGATAATCTAGTGACGTGTCCTGATACTGGTCTGCCCAGAGACGATGTTCATATTGTTGGAATCGCCCGCGGTGGATTGATTCCAGCAACTATATTGAGCCATCTAACTGGATTCCGCATGACTCCAGTGCACCATAGTAATCGGGATGATGACATCTCTGGCGTGTTTCCTAAGGAGCTGGAAGAGATGTTGCTTCATGGCGATACAACCATTGTATTTGTTGATGATATATGTGATACTGGTAAGACAAATTTAGAAGTGATTGACCTTGTTACTAAGTTTCGACCCTCATTAGAGAGCGTTGAGTTTGTATGTTTGGTTGAGAAGTATCTGTCACATTTCACTTGCAATGCTGCAGGATTGACGGTATGTGATAATAGATGGGTTGTGTTCCCATGGGAGGTTTAATGAAGAAAAAAAATATGACTAAAGTGAGAGAGATAACCGAACGTCTTGAGGATCGTGGGGTTAGGTATTGGGCTGGCGATAATATCAGCTCTGTGTTAGAAGATGGAGACATCGACGATCTTATTAGTGAAACGGCTATAGCTTTCGAGGATGTCCTCAAGAGCCTGCTGATTGATACAAATAACGATCCCAATAGCATGGACACTGCCAAGCGATTGGCTAAGATGTACTACAACGAGATCATGGTGGGGCGTTATACTCCAGCGCCCCGAGTAGCAGCGTTCCCAAATGTAGACAAGAAGACTGCTTATCATGGTATGATTACTGTTCGAGCAGAGCTCAAGTCTGTCTGTTCACATCACCACCAGCCAGTAACAGGTGTAGCGTATATTGGTCTGATTCCAAAGGCAGAAGTGATTGGCTTGAGCAAGTATGCCCGCATTGCTCAACATTGCGCTCGGCGAGGAACATTACAAGAAGAGCTATGTCGCCAGATTGCTGAAGAGATTATGGAGGCAACTGGATCAGAGGACGTTGGCGTTTATATTCAAGCAACTCATGGATGTATGGAAAACAGAGGGGTTTGTGCGCACAGCTCATTAACTCAGACCACGGTCCTCCATGGACAGTTTTACTCGGCTGCTATTAAGGAGGAGTTCTACAACAACATAAAGTTACAGACCATGGGATCCTAATGAATATGTTCACCTTGATATGGCGTACCCCACTCCTATCCCGCTGATTTTAGCGGGTTTTTTATAGCTGTTGACTTCATCTCGTAATAGCTCTATAATGTCTCCATTGAATGAAGAAACAGAGGAGAACCGTATGATGATATCTGCTTATGGTGGAATGACAGAGTGGGAGGTGTTTGCCGCGGGGTCACAGTACTTGGAATATGATCCACCCAACTGGGATGGTTTGATAAAATATCTACGAGAAGTGGGTTGTACATCAAGTGAAATATTTGAGATATGTACAAAGTTTCGCAATGGCGAGCTATGAAAAAGATTAATTACATACGTGAGCACGAGCTTGGATTTTTCAATATATATAATCCTGACTACGAATGTTTAGGTATGATGACAGATGGCCTCGCGGTGTTTGTGTATAAGGAGGAGGATAGCTATCAGCAGTTCGAAGTTATAGATGTCGCCCGCCCGTTTAAAAATGACCTCACTCAAATGCGCAGAGTATTCGAGCTTGAGGTAACACTGTCTGAGTGCAACGCTTGGATTGTAACGATGTCTCGCATCGATAGGGAATATAGAGGCCACGGACTGGCTCCTCACATATATAGATGGTTGCTGCAGAAGACTGATATGATATTGCAGGCAGGAGATGAGCAGTCAGCTGGAGGGCGTTCTATATGGCACGGGCTAGCCGGAATGGATGACGTGTTGGTATACGGCAAGACTCATGCTATCGAACTAACTCGTTGTGAGCAAGACGATATTGAAAAAGAAATAGTTGCATGTGATGGGACCGATGTATACAATGGTGTAGATTACTTTACAGCTTTTGCGTGTTACAGTCCTCAGAGGAAGCGAGCATGAAGACAAAAGAGTATCAACCAGGATCCAGGGTTCAGATTAAGATCAATGATGAGTGGGTAACAGGAATAGTTGACGATAACTTATCAATACAATATTTTATTACCCTCGATAACTCTCGTGGATCGGCATATATATTTAAACATCAAACCGATATTATTAGGGAAGTTCAATAATGAAAGGTCTACTGATAACAAGTTGTGGCGACAGCATGCGTTGGTATGCTGACAAAGTCGGCGAAGTGGTTCCGTTGCTAGGTGTAGAGCGCACAGAATACAAGTCTCGTGAAGATGCCGGATACATTAACTTTGTGCAAGTGACCGATGCTGAGATAGTTGAAATCCCTCCCCCCGAGCATTAAAAAGTTGTGAAAAGAGAAATACATACAATGGAAGATTGGGACAACCTTATTATGGAAAAGGCTGATGAACGTATAATGATAGCTAAAAAATTAATTGAAGAAATATTAGATCAGTCATTATTGGATGATGGAATTGATAGTTTCGACGAAATGGATTCATTATCTAGGTTGACAACTATTATGGACCTGGAGGATGCCCTCGACATTAGTATCCCAATCAATGACGTTGATACCATAACATGCCGGGACGAGTTTGTTTCCAAAGTAATTGTGATGTCTGGTTTGTCTGGATCCGCGGCATGACACTGGAGGACGCTATTCGTGTCGTACTGGAGCAAGGTATATATGGTGCCAATACCATCTTCCCCCGAACACAGAGAGATGATAATTTATCACTTGAACAAATGCGGCTGATTGAAGCAATCGGTGTATTGAAGGAGCATGTAAATAATGAAAACGATGACCGCAGGGATGATGATGTCCGCGGGGGAGCCTATCGCGGCACCGTCGTTCTTGGTGCTGAGCGACATCCACAATGAGCACAAGCAGTTTGCTGCAGCGCACTCATACGCATCAGCCAACAACCTACATATTATTAGCGTGGGCGATGTGGTTGACTACGGCACAAATGCTGCCTCTACCATTACCCTCTCCAACATGCTACTACAACGTAGGGAAGCAACGTTCATAGAAGGTAACCACGACAATAAAATATACAGATATCTTAAAGGGAACGATATTAAAGTGTCGTATGGTATGGCCCCTACAGTTGAGGCGCTTCGTGATGACACTATCAAGAATTCCTTTATCAACTTATACGACCATATGATGACTCATGTTGTTATAGGAAATACCCATATAACTCATGGAGCTTTCACGTCCTCATACTGGACAGATGGTCCTGTTGGTAAAAAGTTTAACAGGTCGAGGTTATATGGAGAAGTGGATCCTGATAAGCCCACCATCCAATATAATGGTTTCAACTATCCGGCAAGGACATACGATTGGGTTAACGATATACCTAAAGGTAAGACGGTTATTGTCGGACACGACATGAGTCCATTCAGTAGCGGCCACGACAACATAGATGGTGTGTTAACCACAGTGAACGCTCAAGGCGGCACGTCCATATTCACAGACACTGGGAGCGGTAAAGGTGGTTTTATCAGTGGTGTTGTAATCAATCGGAATGGGGACGTGTTGGAAACTGTTAAGTTTAAAGATTGGAGCGATGGTTGAATGGATAGATTTATGATTACCTTTGGGGTTGGCCATAAAAGTAATTCTGGGGAAAACTTACAGCACGCCTATGTGATAATAGAGGCTAAGGATGACGAAGGTGCCCGCAGGCAAGCGTTCAATCTTAGGGGAGACCGTTGGTCAAACATCTACGCACTTCACTCATTGCAGTTTCTGGCTAAGAAGTGGAACCTAACTCAACTACAGCTGGACCAGGTGCAGCTAAGCGATAAGGAGCTGCAACGATGAGCGGTTGGTTGGTAGCTTTGACCGGAGTGATATATTTTTACATATGTGCTGAGCAAGTGTACAAGGATAATGTTCCCATGGCAATATGTTACGCGGGATATGCTTTTGCTAATATAGGTTTATATCTTGCGGTCAGTAAATGATATGTTGTCTTATTGCTATACTAGTGTATAATACATAGTATAGATTTAATAAAATGTGCAAGTGAGTAATTATGACATTTAATCACGTCCAGAAAGTTGAACTGAAACCTCTCGAGCGGGTTGAGGTTCATGGCGTTCGCCACTACTTGTCGGAAGGAACAGATCTCCAGCTGGCTGTTCCTTCCGTCACCACTGTTCTATCGTCACTGAATACTAGGTGGCTAGAACAATGGAAGAGTCGAGTCGGACATAAAGAAGCCGAACGAGTATCTCATCACGCGAGTACGCAAGGTACTTTGGTACACGAGGCCATAGAAGCTCATTGTGGTAATCAACCGCTACCTTCCATGATGCCTCTTGTGCAACTTATGTTTAAGTCATTGCGGCAAATAGCAGACTCACATATTAATAATATTCACATGATCGAGGGGCAGATGTTGTCCCGCCATCTGAGGGTAGCCGGAACAGTTGACATGATTGCCGAGTGGGATGGGATCTTGTCTGTAATCGATTGGAAGACCTCGGGCAAACCGAAGAAAGAAGAATGGGTGCACGATTACTTCAAGCAAGAAGCCGCCTACGCTGTTATGTATGAAGAAAATGGTGGACCTCCTGTTAGCCAATTAGTCACCGCTATAACTTGTAGTGACGGCAGCTCTCAGGTGTTCATCCAAAAGAGAGATGATTGGATTGGCGGTTTCATCGAAGCTAGAGACGCGTTTGAACAGCACATCTCGAATACAAATTTAAACACTGAAGCGGGTATTATACTATGAGTAGAACATTTATCAAGAACGGATATGTATTTGTATATAGAAGCGATGATTATAGAGTCGAGGCTCTTGCCTCCGCAAGAAGTGGTAGTGGGTTTGAACTGGTTACAATGGCTGACACTGTTATTGATTTACAGACAGGCAACGTTATCAAAGATATCACTGGCGCCACCGCAGATGATTATCCAGAATCATGGATAGATGATATGGAAAAGATACGATATGACGTTGTATCTGCCGCTATACAACAAAGGTTAAGCTCCCTCTGAACAAGCCACCTCTGATCGACGATGTAATCCATTGATTCTATTGGAATATATCAACTGTTGACTCCCCCAAGGAATTCCTCTATAATAGCCCTATTGAATCAATATATGGAGGTGCATTATGGAAGTCATTCGTGAGATTACAAAGTGGGAAACGGACCAACCGAATCACACTTACCTGGTTGATGGTAATAAGATGTTAGGTTATATCAAGGTTGATACGACCGAGCCCATAATGATGAAAGCTCCTATCATGTTCGATAAAGCACGTCGTAAGTTCGAGGTCCTAATCACAGCAAAGGGATGTCGTAACAGTATGGCACCGTTCCCTATGATTAAACAAGAACCGGTGTCAGCCTCTATCAAAGAAGTAATAGGATCAAAGGGTCACACTTATTATGTCGACACTGTGAAAGGAACCTGTACCTGCCTAGGTAATAAGTTCAAAGGAACATGCAAGCATGTTTGAGGAGTAATATGATAGTAAGTTTAGTAAGCTATTCCCAGCCACCAAAGTCAACCGCCACTCACAATATAGATCATAAGTCTCTCAAAGAGATGATCATATATTGTGCTAGAGTGAGCAATCCATCTAACCAGTCCTCCGCAGATACGGATGATCGTCTGTTAAAATATCTGGCAAATAATTCCCACTGGAGTCCATTCGAAATGGTCAATGTGTGCCTATACATTGAAACCACCAGGGACATAGCTCGACAGGTATTGCGGCATAGATCATTCTCATTTCAAGAGTTTTCTCAGCGTTACGCCAATCCCGTTTCCGAGTTTAAGTTTACATATAGGGACGCTAGGTTCCAGGACAAGACCAATAGACAGAATAGCATCGAGATGGATCCTTCAGACCCTATTCAAAGAGCGTTGAACGAAACTTTCCGTATGAAACAAGCTGAGCATATTCGTAATGCCAAAGACATATACAAATGGGCATTGGACAATGGCATAGCTAAGGAACAGGCTCGAGTTGTGCTACCTGAAGGTAATACGACTAGTAGAATGTATATGAATGGAACATTGCGAAGTTGGCTTCATTACATTGAGCTACGGGAAGGTAATGGTACTCAATTAGAGCACATGATGATAGCGAAACAGTGCGCCAAGGTAATCCATGATGTATTTCCGGTTGACTTTATATAATAGCTCATGTATAATATACCATTATTAAGGGATAATTTAGTTATGGAAAAGTCTATTTGGGTTACCTTTCAAAAAGAAGGCATACATTGCTATCCGGATGCTCCCACTGGAGTGGAGTTCTTGAAGCACCCACACCGTCATATGTTTCACTTCCGTGTTGAAGTTGAGGTATTCCATGACGATAGAGATATTGAGTTCATCTTATTCAAGAGAGAACTTGAACAGCAATTCGATGGAGGACAGATGGATCATAAAAGCTGTGAGATGTTGGCAGTGGATGTGATCAATTATGTCAACCGCGAATATCCATACCGATGGATCACCGCAACGGTATCCGAGGATGGGGAAAATGGAGGAACAGTACGATTCGTTCCAAAATCACATTATGTAGAAACGAAAGGAAACATTGAATGAATATGAAAGATAATATACTCAGCATGCTGAGTCGAGGTACCCTGCGTACAAACTATGATATGGCAATCGAGCTGGGAACAACTGAAGCAACCATCCGCGCTCGGATCAGTGATCTTCGTTTAGAAGGCGAGCCGCTACAAGCTGCGAAGATTCGCGACGTCACATATCGCAAAGCTTGGATGCTGGCTGCATGACAGCTTTTTGTCATATTAGCCCAACGGAATTCCTTCCTCTGTTTAGCAGAGGGAGGAAGTCTCATCTAATATTAGCGCATCTGGTTGAGCAGGATGATGCATATGCCACTTTCTTTAAAAATGAGACGGGGCTAAAGATTTTAGATAACAGCGCATTTGAAATGTATAAGCAGGGTCGAGAGATGTACGATCCTTCCAAGCTATTGGAAATGGCTAAACGTGTTGAAGCCAACTACATTGTGATGACGGACTATCCTGGCAAGCCTTCATCAAAGGGTATCAAGATAGCTCAACAGCAAGCCAGTATCTTCAAGGATGCGGGATTTGGGACATTCTTTGTTCCACAATCGAAGGTCGGTGACCTCGACGACTTGATATCAGCTTATATGTGGGCAGCTCAAGCACCAGAAGTAGGATACATAGGGTTTAGTATCCTGGGTATCCCTAATGCCTATGGCGTCGAAAAGAAGAACAAACTACAAAGATTCAATGCCCGCTGGAAGTTCTTGCAAGAGTTGGACAAGACGGAATTCTGGAGATTGGCTAAGGGTAAGAAAATGCATCTGTTGGGAATGGTAGACGGCCCCAACGAGATTGCTCTATTGCGCCCATGGTTATCCAAATTCCTGACATGGGATAGTAGCGCAGCAATTTGGGCTGGATTGAACGGTGTATCGTTTGACGAATCCCCAACAGGATTAATCAACGGAAAGTTTGAGACTGAAGTTGACTTCGGGTATAATGTGTGGGATAGTAACATCTCAACAGCAATGGATAATGTTAAGGTCATAGATAAATTATGTCGAGAGAACACCGAATAAGCAAAGAGCACTTTCTTCAGGGTCCCGATAGTACCATGAAACAAAAGTCCTACAGAGTGACCACTAAGATGAAGTACAAGTATAATGAGGATAAGTATATAGCTGAAGCTCTCGAGTACATATCGTCTACGTATGGGGAGCATTATGTCGGAGAGGATCAGAGTAAAACTCAGGTCGTCGATCTGTGGGAGTCTCTAGGAAGTCTTGACACCACAGCACGAGATACTGGAATCAAATACTTAGCTCGTTACGGGCGCAAGGGTGGCCATAACAAAAAGGACTTAATGAAGGCAATCCATTACACAATATTATTGTGGCATGCAACCGCGGACAAAGAATGAGTATAAAATCCAACCCGAAAGGGTTCATAAAGGAATGAAGTAATGAAAAAAGGTGATGTGGTAACATTAGTGACAATGGCGGGCGAGATTATAGGACGAGTAGCCGAGTCTGATTACGAGACAATTACTCTGACGAGCCCACGTCTATTCGTGCAAAAAGCAGAGGGTTCAGGTTTTGCAGCAGGCATTTGCATGACCGGTGTTGGCTATCCGGCAGAGTTGGTCTTTCGCCAGAACCAAATATTGTCTGTAGTACCTACGGATGATGTCCTGATCGAAGATTGGGCGGCGGCGACATCTGATGCGGGGCCAGCGATATCAGAGATTGCACTATAATGAGCATGAAACATATAATGGGACCAAACTCAGAATCGTCCTTGACGAATGTTCAAGACGGGGACATTCAACCTAACGCATGCGACCTAAGGATTGCTGATGTGTTCAAGATTAATCATCAGGTAACTTTTGTGCTTGATGAAGATGGCAAGCAGCATAGAGGGTCAGAGAGGGTGTTGGCTGACGACGAAGGATACTATGTGTTCGAGGCCGGACAGTCTTACGAAGTGATTATGGAAAATGTTATCTATGTTGCTCAGGGCGAAGCCGGATGGGTTATTACTCGAAGCACTCTGAACCGCAATGGTTTATTCTTGACGAGCGGCCTATACGATTCTGGTTATAATGGAATGATGGCTGGCGTGTTGCACAACACAAGCGGTAAGGCTCGTATCAAGAAGGGAACCCGCATTGGTCAGTATCTGTCGTTTGATGCCGAAGCGTTGCACAACTATGACGGAGATTATGGTTTAGCCAAGGACCACGATACCAAATACAAATCAGGGGGTACAATATAGTGTGAGATGAAATAACGTTGACTCCCAACTTGATGTATGTGATAATGGTATCTGAAATTAATAGGAGTGTTCATAGTGATATATACCAGCCAATCTCACGACTTCCATGGCCGCAAGCGTAAAAAACCTAAAGTAAAAGGTACATTATACAAGCGGATGGCAACCCCAAGTTTTAATCCGATGACGAAGCCCCTATATAATTATCGTAACGACGACAAACAGTTTCCTTCTGCTCCGGATGGGATTGGAGCTGTTGCTTCTGCTCCCGAGGCTAAACGGGTGGAAGGATATACCGTTGCTATTGGATATAATAAAGGAGGTTATCAGGTTATCCCTGATAACGAAATAAAATACATCGGAAAATAGATAGGCGTATGGAGACGCCGGCAAAATGGAAACACCATTCAGGGAAGAATCGATTGATGGCGGCAGTGATTCAGATTGTATGTTACTACTGTATTCTGTGGTTAGACAAATAACCGATGAATTATTAGACAAGTGCAACACAAGTGTTACTGACGAGCTTGCTAGAGATAAGGAGCGTCATGAAAATTAGTGTTGTGGGGAACGCCGCGAGTCTATTTGATAAATTTAACGGTCATATCATTGACTCAGCTGACATGGTAGTTAGATTTAATGGAGGTGTTATTGATCATCCCCAGTGTCAGGGATCCAAAACCACCCACCTGGCGTTTTCTATGGAGATGTTTCGGAATAAAGCGAATTTCGGTAAGGTGGTTTACTGGAATACAAACGATCCAGACCTAGGCTTCCATGATGTGCGGGAAAAGCTACGTGATAAACTTAAAGCAGACCCATCCATTGGTATACTGGTATTGGAAAGAATCAAAGATGTATATCCCGATGCCATCGTACAACTTTTTGGTTTTGATTGGAAGCAAACTCACAGCTGGTATCCCCACGCCATAAAGATTGAAGAGCGAGGACAGCTTCGTATCAGCCAACATACACGGAAGCCAATTCACCGCGACCGGTACGGTAAGGCAATTCCTGGACCATTGGAAAACGATTCCGCCTCTGAGAGGCACAGAGGTCACAACTTTATAAGTGAAAAGCGATATTGTTTGGAACTTATCGACACTCATGGGTGGGTGATATATAAATGACAAGATAATTCCCTGTAAAATCAATAAGTTACTCTGTTGACTTCATCCCGCAATTATAGTATAATATACATTCAAATGACGGGAGGTTACAGTGAAGATTGGTTATTTACATGGGTATGCTAGTTACTATGATAGTGAAAACATCAAGGTCAAGTCCCTTTCTAAGTTAGGTGAAGTCGTAGGATTAAACATTAATTATAATGCCGGTAATAATGTTATCGACATGGTTTGTAAGTGGTCGATCGAACAACGCCTTGATCTAATAGTCGGATGCTCGATGGGAGGTTGGTTAGCTTCTCATGTTGGTGCCGCTTTGGGTGTTCCGAGCGTCATGCTCAACCCAGCTTTGTCTCCAAGCGCATGTTTGAGAAAATACCTCGATATTCCTGATGGTCAATTTGACTACGGTGGATATCCCATGGAATCGATTGATCCTAACGGACTCAGTTCCTACCTGGATATTAATAAAAGTGGTTTCGGACTTGTATTGCTTGAAACTGGTGATCAAGTGTTTTGGTATGAGGACTCTAAATCAGAACTAGATAAATACTATGAAGTAATTGTGATACCTGGAGGATCTCATAGGTTTGAGAGCCTTGACGATCAACTGGATCACATAAGCAAACACGTAGAATTATCGGAGCTTATATACGGTGTTGACCCTTAAAGGATTTATCAGTGAACAACGCCTCGACGAGCGATATGTTAATGCCATTGGTGATAGAGACATTGATCTCAAGAATCAATACAAACAGCAGGTGTGGGATCTATTGCAATCATCTTATGCTAAGAACGGTGGGTTGATCGGAAACGGTTTCCAGTCTATGGAAACCATGGTACAGAAGATTCCCATGTGGAAGATGGTCATCAATAATGGCAAAGTTGAAGCGGTGGTGTTATATAAGGATAAGGGCGGTCGCAAGTCAGTAGCAATGGGCAGCACTCAAACGCCTTATGCTAGAAAAGCCATATCGAATTTATTCCCAGCAGAACTCCAACGGTCATATGGCGAGAAGTCCAAGAGTGCGCTTGGAGCGTTAATGAAGATAGTGCCTTGGAGCGTCTTAGAACCATATGTACAGACTCCAGCGCAGGTGAAGAAAGTGTCCAAGGATAGTATTACCTCGTTAAAAGATTTTAAAGGAACGTTGCCCGATGATGCCAAGGCAACGATATCTAAGTTTCCAGTACTCCTCCCTTATGGATATTTTAGGGAGATTGGTGGCAAGCTATCGTTTAAAGTAATGATCGGTACACCAGGCAAGACAATTAAATAATGGGAGAATGTGTGATGAGTGATATTTTTACAATAATAGTGTTGGCTATATGGATATCCGGCATTGTAATAGCGCAAGGATTCCTAAGTACGTTCTTTGCTGTTATAATTCCATTCTGGGCGTGGTACCTAGTTGCCGAGAGGGTACTAACCACATACGGGTTGATATAATGACTAGAATCAATATAATACCAACCCAAGAGTTAGCTGACCAACACCTCGTGGCGGAGTATAGAGAGATGTTTATGGTTGGGTCATCTCTGCAACGATCTTTGAAGTCTCCTAATTGGGAAAAGAATAAGAAGACGTGGCCAGAAATGTTTACCCTAAATAGAGGGCACGTTAAGTTCTTCTATAATAAGGGAATGTATCTACACAAGAGATATGAACAACTTATTACAGAAATGAAGAGCAGGGGAATGAACCCAGACCCCACCAGAGTGTTTAAAAGACACCAGTGGCCAGACGACTTATATAATGATTGGACGCCCACCGCACCAGAGCAAGATATTGTGCGAGAAAGAATAAGGGAACGAATAGCCATCAAGCCCACGTGGTATAGATGGACATCTCCTGTCACGTAACAGATAATTAAAGGAATACCAAAATGGCCTGGCTGTTAATACCAAACAACCGCGGTTGGCAGTATGATAATGCTCCTGCTGATCCTGGTGCAAACAGTCCATACCGACCACTGTGGGAAAAACAAACTGCGGGAGTGCGAACTAACAGTGACGGAACTCAAGTTTACACTAAAGTCCGCAAGTACGGAAGCACCGTCGATACTGCAGGCGAGATAGCTAGGACATTCTGGAATGTTAAGGGAAACGACCAAAAGTTTCAGATGGAGGTGTTGATACCATCTGGCGGAGCAACCTTCACAATACCTTGTCAGGATGTCGGGGTATTTGATGCCACAATTGATTGGGGTGATGGCACAACAACAACCACTACTACCTATAACGGGGCTGGACTAGCTCATGCCTATGCTGCTGGCACTTATAAGATAATGATCAGTGGCATTTTCCCGAATATACATTTTAATAACGCTGGTGATAAACTCCGTGTAACAAAGGTGCTGAACTTAGGTCATGTTGGTTGGACAAGTTTTTTATCTGCCTTTTATGGATGCGTCAATTTAACTCAATTTTCAGCTGGTTCTTCAGATACATCAAATGTTACAACATTCGCAGCTGCCTTAGCCGGGTGTACTGGATTTACCACAGGTCATGATGTGGGATTCGATACATCATCAGCACAAAGGTTTGATAATTTCTTTTTGTCAAGCACATTTACCGATCTCGATGGAATACAGAATTGGGACATTACTAGTCTAACTACGAGTCCAGCAAATAATCTGAAAGCATTTATGACCAACGGTGCCAAACTGTCGACATCAACATACGATGAGCTGCTAGTCAATTGGGAAGGGCAAGACCCCACAAATACAAACAACATGGGTAATGTTAAGTTTGGTTTGAGTACGTTTACTTCAGGTAGCGCAGCAGAAACTGCTAAAGGTGTTCTTACCACCTCAGTCGCAGAGGGCGGATATGGTTGGGTTATCACCGATGGGGGTGCAGTATGATAACAAGAACTTCAGGATTTGGAATTATAGGAAAATGGGCATATTTTGCAGATAGTGATACTCCTGCGGGTATGTGCGTTTCCTATGCTGACGATACATATGTCCAAGAGTTTGCTAGTAAAGAACTTTTGATGGATGCTCACAAAGAGCAGTTTCCAGACGAACACAGAGAACAGTTTCCAGAAGAGTAGACTGATTAAAGGAATATATAATTTTTAAAATAGCTACAGCAGAACTTATAGGAAAGCATCTATCTCAGGTTGAATCTTGGTTAGATAGTATTTCCCCCGAAGATTACACAGGATATAAATCAAATGGCATGGAAAGGTATTCCTAACAATCCCCATTGGCAGTACGATGATGCTCCAGCAGACCCTGGAGCAAACAGTCCATATAGACCTCTGTGGTTAAAACAAACTGAGGGAATTCGAACGAACAGTGGCGGAAACGAAGTTTACACGAAAGTTCGCAAGGTTGGAATCACCGTCGATACTATGGGTGAGCTGAGTAAAACATTCTGGGACGCTCAAGGTGATGAGGTGTTAGGCACAGACGCATTTGAACTGCTAATAGAAACCAATGCTGGTAACAAGTCCATGGTGCTGGGCGGCCGCAGTGGATACACTTACAACGCAGTAGTTGATTGGGGCGATGGTACCAGTACAACATCTGTAACTCACCATGCTGATGCCGTTCACACTTATGTTACCGCAGGTGAGTATACTATTTCTGTCACAGGTACTTTCCCTGCTATTAAAATGTACAATGAACCATCAGCAGCATACATCAGGAAAGTATCGAATCTTGGAAAGGTTGGATGGAAAAGTTTTAGGAACGGTTTCTATGCGTGTACTGGTATGACCGAATTTACCATGGGAAATACTGATACATCTGGTGTTACAGAAACACAAAATATGTTTCGTGGGTGCTCGGGACTCGTAGGCACCCTCGACCTGACCAGTATGATAGGTTCGAATTGTGTCAACACTACCGCTATGATTAGAGAGTGTTCTTCTGTAACGTCCGTGGTTTTTACTGGATGGGACACATCTTCACTTCCGAGATTTAAAGATATGATGCACAACTGTACTGCGCTAGTGAACGTAACAGGAATAGAAGATTGGAATATTACGGGGGTGAACGTGGCAGATGCCTTTAGTCAGATACTCACAAACGGTAGAATGACAACAGCACAGTACGATGCCCTGTTGGTTAATTGGGATGCCCAGAGTCCCCTTCCGCAAACCGGAGGGACATCGCGATTCGGAAACTCAACATATACATCCGGTAGTGCAGCAGAGACTTCTAGGACCAATCTAATAAATGAGGGTTGGACAATCTCGGATGGGGGTAGTGTATGATAATCACACAGGAGAACGGGTACTGGATTATAAACAGCGGAACAATTGCGTTAGACGAAAATATAGTTGTTTCCTACCGTGACGATGCTATTGTGCAAGAGTTTGCCAGTGAGGAACTTATGCTGGCTGCTCACAAAGAGCAGTTTCCAGACGAACACAGAAAACAGTTTCCCGAAGAGTACACCGATTAAAAGGAAGATAGGATTTTTATAATACCTACAGCAGAACTCATAGGAAGGCATCTCTCTCAGGTTGAATCTTGGTTGGATAGTATTTCCCCAGAATATTATACAGGATTAGAAATAGCATTACATCTGAAATCTAAAAAAGTTGAAATGTATTTTGTATATTCAGACTCAGACAATAGTCTGATGGGAATAGTAATAGTCTCCAATGAATATGATAATACTCTAGTCGTCGTAGGTGCTGCCGGAAATGTTGATAATGAATGGGAAATGTTAGATAAAGACTACACACAACTAGCGAAGTCGAAAGGATGTACATCTTACGAGTTTCGAGCACGTAGAGGATTTTTGCGAACATTTAAAAAATATGGAATAGTTGAGAAGTACACGGTCATGCGTAAAACATTTTGACGCGCAACCAACATCTCACCAAATTGGTGCGAGCACGTATACAAACAGTAATAACGGCGGTATCACATATGGAGGCACCGCATAAAGAATTCGTTGACGTAACATTGAGGCTAGGCAAACACTGGGGTTCGAAACCCCACGCTTCCACCTATAATCATTCCTAGAGTGTTTATAGGGGGAGCGATTTGGATTCGACTTGCTAGTAATAGGTGTTGCTAGAATAGGTGATGTAAGCTACCTTAAACGCGAACAAACAATATAAATGCAAATGATGCGTTTTATGGTGAGCAAGCTATAGCAGCTTAACCCACCTGAGGTTGTGGCCCTTCCTTATAATCCAATAGGGCTCCTGTCAAATTAAACCCAGGAGCATATGATGAAAGTTAAAATAGGCAACTATCCTAAGCATAGATTTTACCACAATTGGTTATATGCACTTGGCTGGACTAATGATGCTAAGGTCAGTGTCCGTATTGACCCTTGGGATACATGGTCAATGGACTCCACCCTGGCGTACATCGTTGTGCCTATGCTACAACAACTTCGAGATACTACGCACGGAGCGCCTGTAGTATCTGACGATGACCGCCCCGAACATTTGATTGGTACTGTAGTGGATGCCAGCAAGGGAGATATTGATGAGTTTCACTTTGAAGCGTGGGACTGGGTACTAACCGAAATGTTGTTTGCTTTTGAGAGTAAGCACAGTGGTTGGGAAGGCGAGGACTGGGAAAGCGATGATTGGAGAAGAAGTGAAGCGTGGCAGCCGCGTATCACCAATGGCTTTCGTTTGTTTGGAAAGTATTACGAGAATTTATGGGATTAAATATTATGAATATCAGCAATGCAATGCTGGTTAGTATTATAGTTTTGTTAGGACTGTTAACAGGTTGCGGCGGTGGAGGAGGTGGTTCTGAGTCACCTCCATTAGAGGTAATACAACCTCCATTGGAGGTAATACAACCTCCTGTAGTTGTAGAACCTCCAGTGATCGTAGAGCCTCCAGTAGTTGTAGAACCTCCTGTAGTTGTAGAGCCTCCAGTGATAGAGATATCGCAGATGAGCAAACCTGAAGATTGTTTGACTGAAGCAACTGACACAGGCAATGACATTTACGAGTACATGACGTGTGATGGCATCCTTGTGCGATCAGACATCGACTTTCCGTATGATCAATTCAATACCGAAATAGCTTTGATTGATATACTCGCAGTGGTAGACACTAAACTAGATGAAGAGCTCGATGGTGGAACTTACGAACAGTTCGCCCAGAGAGAAGTAGACCTTGCCAATAAGCTATTTGAGGACTCGCAAGTATACATAATGCTTCGCTTGGTACACGTGCAGCTTGTCGAGGTCGCCGAGGGAGACCTGTATAAACAGATAAACAATTTTACTCAAAGCAAACGTGAATTCTCCGACCTAGATCAATGGCAGAAAGACGCAGGCGCAGATATAGCATTCTTGTTCAAGAAGATAGAACAAGAACCAATTGCATGTGGTGTAGCAATATACAACGATCTCACTCAACAATATAGGTATCGTAGAGGAGTGTCACAGTGTCACATCAACACAGTCTTTCAGCAAACTACGGTCACTCGATATTACGAACGTGCCCATGAAACATTTACTCACGAAATCGGTCACATCCTTGGCATGGACCACAACATCGAAGCAGCGGGTGCACCAAGCACATTATTTCCGTTCTCATATGGATACCTGATTCCTGGGTATGACCGAGACCTGAGCGATGAGTATAACGGATATGGTACAGTTATGAGTTATTCTGATTTAGCGACAGGACGATTCTCTGACCGCTCTGAACGATTTATCATACCAGAGACGGGAACATCTCAACGATTAGGAACAGATCGACAAAACTCTAACTATGTTGGGGGTGATGCGATTCCAGCAACAGATGCAGTTGATCATCTCAATCGTGTGCGATACTACATGAGTCAACTACATGAGAACTTCAATGAACAGCAAGACGCCGCGGTTATGTTCAATGGCCTCCCACATACCTCCGCGCGCTGCTACTTCTAGCCGCACGACGTCTATAAACACAGATAGTACAATCCCTCATAAAAAAGTAATTCCGGCTCTCCATTGGTTGAACCGCAATATTGCATATATAATGGTATACTTTATCGGAATCACATTAGTATGCAACCCAAACTATGTCTATCAGCAACAGAACCATTGCGCGCCGTTAAAGATGTCGCAAACCTGGCAACCAGAGCAAACCATCTATTAAATCAGCCAAACGGAAAAGGTGGAGTAATGGTGCTACCAGGTTTCTGTGGTGACGATCATTATAATATTCTATTCAGAGAGTATCTAATACATCTCGGGTATGATGTTATAGGATGGGGACAAGGACGTAACAGAGGCCACACACATCTTAATCGCGAAGCACTATACGAACGAGTCACCGACCACTGCCACAAGACGGGATCCAGTATTACGTTAGTGGGACATTCCCTGGGAGGAATCTTTGCCAGGCACATCGCTCACATAATGCCAGACACTGTTAACCAGGTTATCACATTGGGATCTCCTTTTATGGTTCCAGTACATGATGATGGATTCAGTCCAGCTTCTCCAGTACGTGATGTATACCTCAAGCTCAATCCTGTAGCCGATGACGAAGAGATGTTATCCCTGGTTAGAGTACCACCACCTTGTCCTACGACAGCCATCTATAGTAAGGGAGATGGAGTAGTGCGTTGGGACTTGACACTACAGCCAGGTGATGATCATAACGTACACAACATAGAGGTTGATGGAAGCCATATGGCGATGACACTCAATGCTGAGGTATGGCAACTGTGTGCGTCTAAGCTGCGTCAACATATGCCTCAGGCTTCCGTACAGGCGATCTAACGCCGGTAACTGCACTACCCCTCATCCTTACCCCCCCAACCGTATTCCGCGTAGTAAATGCGCCGTATACGGTAACCCATTGATTTATAACGCAAACTGAGATAGTTACCGAACTATGCGGGCTCCGTATAATGACCTGTTGTCTTCAGCCTGACAATCGTGGATAATGGCTACATTGAATGAAGAAATGGGGAAAGATTATGAGTGATAACTGGTTAGTGAAGCAACAGCATGAGGATATCAAACTACTCACGGCTGAGAACAAGAGACTCGAAGCGAAAGTCAAACGGATGGAGAACTTCGTCAACGAGCTGATCGAGATGATTGGAAAGCAATCGCAGAGATGAATTCAGATATCATTGACAATCTCCGTAAAGAAACCAAAGGAATATGATTATGACAAACGAACAGATAGTGATAGAGCTCAAAGCAGTATGCGCCCTGATAACGCACGGTAAGGCAACCGGCCAGGATAAGGGCCGCTGGATGGAGAACCTTGTCAAAGAGCGACTCGCATTGCTTGATGCGTATAACCTCGAAGACACCGCTGCTGTTGATGCCTGGTGTGCAGAGCTGCTGAAGTAATAACGCAACTATGCGGGATCCGTATAATGACCTGTTGTCTTCAGCCTGACAATCATGGATAATGGGTACATTGAATAGGGAAAGCGGGGAAGAAAGTTATGAAATGGTTTGAATGTTCTGGCGAGAAGGTTGAGATGATTTACCAACCCATTAAAGCAAAGAACGCTGAGTCTGCTGAGAAAAAGTTTCGCAAGATGTACTCCGGTGTTCTCAATGTAAGAGTCAAAGAATTCGACAAAAGTTAAAATAGAAACCACCGTGGATAGATGATTATGAATTTATTTGAATTGTATGCACTGATCAGAGAGTTTGCTTCTGACGATGAGAATCAGCGACCCGAGGACGATTCAGTTATCTGGGACTTTGTTGCCGCTGACGTCCATATGGATGAGAGGTTCAAGGCGTCACAGTTTAATGCGAAAGATGTTGACCTTGCTATGGATGACATATCTTCCAGATGGGGATACTAGTAACATGAATACAGAACAGTTATTAGACTTAGCATTAGACTTCGCCAAAGATCCAGTGAACATCGAGAATGGTCTCGTGAACTGGGACTTCGTCGGTGCAGACATCTTCCTGTACACTCAAAGCAAAACAGACCCAGAGATGGTGGAGATAGCACTCGCTGCTGCTGCGTCACTCGTTGAACCCACACGTGGAATGGTGCAAATATAATGTGGGTAACATTACCCTGTGGAGACATCCTCGAGATGGGCATCTCCAAAACACCTCCCCGTAGCAATCAGATAGTCTATGTGACTGTTCGAAAGGGTGGACACATCCAGAAAATCAGCAACACTGCATGTGCTTCGAAGGTGCTTGCCCATGAGTTGCTGAACGATGTTGCTGAGGAACTTCGTGCTGGTCTCTGGGTCATCGGTACATCGAATGGACAACCTATCCTGGTGTCTAAGTGGGGAGAGATCATTGACAATGAAGACTAATCCCCAAGTGACTTCCGAAGAGAAATGGCAGGAACTCGATCTGTTGTGGTACAGGTATCGTGAAAGATTGGAGAAGAGACAGATGGAACTTATGGAGGCAACGAGGCAGTTTGATCGCGAGTTAGCACGAGGTGCGAAGATCGAAGAGGAGATGCGAGTACTGAACAACATCGATGTCTATGGGTCCATAGACCTGTCCTTGTAACTTATTGATTTGTATAGAGTTTCAGGGGTTGTATTTGACCCAATTGTACGCTATAATAGTTGTAAGAATTAAGTAAAGGAAGAAAGTTATGTCAAACGAAGAATTCGAAATTTTAGCAGCAAAAGCGGTCAAAGCAGACCAAGCAGCGATGGCAAAGATCGAAATGCACGAGTCTAATATCGACTCACTGTACAACAGTCTGGTTGCCAACCAAACAATTCAAGCAGTGAGCATCGACCTGAAAGCAGAGATGGCAAAGATCAAAATGCACGAGTCTAATATCGACTCACTGTACAACAGTCTGGTCGCAGAACTGTCACCACTAATCAAGGGAGAATGACATGCCAATGAGAAACGAAGTAACCACATACGGTGGCAGCTATCAGATCCCGCAGGATCTGCGGATAGAGGCAGACTACTTAAACGTGGAGATAAAGATGCTATCTGTAACTGCTTGATTTACCTGGAGAACTCAGAAAGTTACGTAACTATGCGGGATGGGGTTAAACTAGTTGTTGTCTTCACTCCGACAATCCTGGATAATGGCTACATTGAATAGGGAAACAGAGAAGGCGAGGAGAAGCATATGAAGAAGATTAAAGAACTGTGGTGGGACTTGAAATACCACGTGGTTATCGCTGTTGTGTTAGCACCAGTCCTTCTCCTCCTGTGGGCAGGGTATGTAAGTTAAGGGAGCGTAATGAAAGTATATATTGTACATGGTGTGTGGGACTACGACGGATCTGAGATCGTTGGAGCGTTTACCACTCGCGAGAAGGCAGACGCAGGTATCGCTGATGACCAGTTGACTAGTGGACAGGAGATCCAAGGTGAGTGGTATCCTCGGTTCGATTCATATAGTGTTATAATGGAAGAGGTACAGTAAGATGCATCCTTTAAAGTATAAAGTTGTGTTCCAAGATTTTTGTAGCGTCCTCCATTTTGTAAACATTTCTGCTTGGGGACAAGAGGATGCAGAGAATAGTGTATACCGGAAGTTCGATGAGTGTGCTATTGTCCTGAGTGTTAGGAGTGTTGCATGACTTTTAAGGAAAGTGAAGTATTAAGAAAACGAGAGAAGCATGCCGGCGCTGACTCGTTGGAAGCAATGCGAATTGAAGCCATTGAACGTCTCGCGGCTGCCAACTTGGCAGAAGCAGACAGGCATGCCCGAGTGATTCATACCATTGTCCTTGTGTGCGTGCTGGTATTCATCGCAGCGGTTGTTTCGTAATGGCATCGCCACGCGTAGGACAAGAGAAGGCATCGTATCTGATGGACGAGGGTATAGTGTCGGCAGAGCAGATGGTGTCGATGGCTTTGAAATATATGAGCAACCAAGATATCCTGGATATGCTTGAACACAATGAGTTAGTTGATCTTGTATGGGTTAGTTGTGATTGGGAGTATGTTGATCGATGTTGAAAGTTGAAGATGTAATGAAGTCGTACACCGGTGGGTTAGGATGTATGTGTGGATGTCAAGGATCGTATCGCGTTGCGGCAGATCATTTCCAGGCTGCATGCCGAGAGCGAGGATACGATTACGATCCGGAAGACGTTAGTGATCGATCAGTGAAGATGGCTGTCAACAAACTCAATAAGATGATCGATTGGGATGATGCCGAGTGCGTTGAGAAGCATGTCCGTGATGACTACGCATACTATGAGACGGACACCCGCCAGACCGTGGTGTACTTCGTCAAGTCGCCCCAGATTGACTTGTTCAGCCACACGAATCGTGTGGATTCTGTAACCCCTTGATTTATAACGGGAAGTGAGAAAGTTACGTAACTATGCGGGAACCGTATAATGACCTGTTGTCTTTAGGACAACAAAGCCGTATAATATCTTCATTGAATCGAGAAACCAAAGAGAGAGTGATATGAACATAGTAAGAATTATCAAAGATGCAGACGCTGCCCCTTTCGAGAAGTTGATGTTGATCGTGATTAGCGTAAACGCTGTTGCCCTTGTCGCCTGTGTTGCCCTTATGCTCTCGTGGGTGATATAATGGAAAAGCAAAAAGTATCTAAAGTCTACATTGTCATGGGTCGCGATGAATATGGTTCATACCAGTCTTCTGTTGGGGAGTGGAGTATCGTTGAAGTCGCTGACAACGAAGTAGCAGGAATGCTGTTGGTTAAAAAATTGAAGGAAGACGATGAATACAGTAGTTATAAACTGGTCGAGAAGGTCGTCGCAATTGTATTGGGAGCATCATAATGGACACAATCGAGAAGTGCTTTGTAGGCGCGTTTGCCTGTATCTTCGCCCTGATCATCGCTGTGGTATGTAATGCCCTGATGGATGGTCCAGACCCCTCTCTTCCTCCAGCGGACGTCCTCGAGTCGGTAGTCGTCGAGGGAAGTAGTGGAGCAGGGGATGTCACGGTCCAGTTAGTCGAGATGTCTGATGGCACGACCTGTGCTGTCCTGATCGGATACAAGAAGTCTGGCATCGACTGTAACTTTCGATAGGGGAATAGGGAATATGGGAAACCGATACGGCAGCAAGAAGAGCACCATGATACTGGTTCCGTTACATAGCGCAGGATGCTTTGTTGACATCTTGACCAACATCACCTATCCTATGATGGGAAACGGCAAACCTGACCTCTGCTATCACGCGAGCTTACACGTTGATGACTGTTGCTCAGAGTGGGTTGAAGATCTTGAAGATGGTGAGAAAATGACCATCGGAATATACTAAGAACAACTGTCCCACTAATCAATGTGAGGGAAAGGATAGATGATTATGGAAAGCGATATGACACAACAAGACGAAGCCAACAAGCTGTTTGACACCCTGCGGGAGAATGGGGAGCATAATATGTTTGGCGTTGCACCGATAGCCGAACAAGTGTTTGGTGTATCAGCCCGCCAGGCAAGAGGATTGCTTGCTGAATGGATGGAGACCTTTGAAGCTAGGAATAGCGCATGAACCAGAGAATAGAGGATCTCACGTTGGGTGTGGAGTTGTCGAAGGAACGTCTCTCGAAGAGGAATGAGGAACTTATCTTGGCACAGAAAGAGGTCGATCTCGAGATGGAACGACTCGAGGCAATCGAAGAGTCCTTGAAGTGGATGGAGAATAAGCGATGGCATCACCCAGCGAGAATGGAATTCTCGCCTCGATGATGTACCTGATCCCAAATGAGCAATGAGAAACAGAAGGAGTGTGTATAATGGACGGATTATCTGATCAGATGTTTCGAAACATGCGTATGGCATCTCTGGTGGACTCCATAGAGAAGTCACTCAGTGAGGAAGTAGATCTCTTGGAAGAGATCGAGGCACTGGAGAAGAAGAACTACTCTGTGATGGAACTCGAGCGTGGGAAGAGAGAAGCGTTCAAGGAAGAGTTGAGTCGCTTGGCATGGGAGAGTGATAAGGGGTGTTGACTTTACTTGAACCAGGCTGTATAATATCCCCATTGAATTGAGGAGAAAGATATGAAGAAGATTAAAGAACTGTGGTTTGACTTGAAATACCACGTGTTTACCGCTGCTATGTTAGCACTATTCCTTCTGTTCCTGTGGGCAGGGTATGTGAGTTATTGAGGAGAAATATATGAAAGTATCCAACGTCAGATCTATTAAAGAACTGCAAGCAATGAAGGCGAATGCTCTTGCTGCATATCATGCATATGCTGGCCAGTGCGATGAACGTATCGAAGAAATTCGAAATGATCGAGGACAGGAACTCAAAGCACCCGAATACAGTCCGTATTATGAACAGGGTCGAACCCGCGCACGTAGCAACCCCTACACACTCGAAGGAGATATGCAGTAACCCATTGATTCTACAGGGGAAGTGAGATAGTTACGTAACTATGCGGGTGCCTGGAAATGACCTGTTGTCTTTAGGACAACAAAGCCGTATAATATCTTCATTGAATCGATAAACCAAGAGAGAAGATATTATGAAAGAGTCAACCGCAGACAAGATGAGCCGAGCATACCGGCTGGGCGCTGACGACGCTAACGCCGTATCCGCAAAAGAGATTGCAGCCCTGAAACAACAGGTCAAAGACCTGGAACAGATGGTCAAGCGCGGAGGTAAGTTATAATGGACATGCTACAAAAGACCAAGTATGATATCGGAGATGAGTTGTACCTCATCGAGTATGATACGTATGCATTTGTCACTGACATTGCTCTTGCCCGTAACAAAAACGAAAAGGCAGAGTATGCTGTTATGCAGAGTCGTAAACAGAAAGTGTTGAACGATGATGTTAACCGTCCGAAAAGTGCATGGTACTCAGAGAGTGAAGTGCAGCCTGTATCAAAGCAACGTCTATTGGATAATCATTTCGCTCGGATGTATGATGCTGAGTTGAAAACGGAATTTGGTTACTACTCCCGCAACCGGCCTCAGGAAAAGATAGGAGAAGTATAATGGCTGAACAATTATATAAACTGCTTGAAGGAGAATCCAACGGAGACTATGGTTCGCGATGCGAATTCTCTGTAGTTGGATATGTCAATGTCAAGGACTTTGATGCTGAAGATTGGAAGAAGAATGTTCCAAACGGATTCGTGGAACGCAAGTATAGCATGGTGGAGAAAGTTGCCGTTGAAGGTATCCCCGGTGCTTGGAACTATGAAGAGGAACTCATTGAAAGCGCGAGCTTCCTTGAGTTGTTCGAAGAGAATCCCTTCAGATGAGTATTTCTTCGAGGAGGAATTATAATGGAATGGAATGACATTGAAGACATCAAACCACCAGAAGGACAGAAGGTGGTGTTCTATTACAAAGAGAGCGAATATTCTCGCAATTGGATCTCTTTCCATGGTGTGTATGAAGGAAATAGATGGAAGCGCGAGATCCAACACCACGATGGTTGTTTGTGGGCAATGCCCCCAGTCTTTGAGAAGATGTCTGATGAGGGTGCAGCAGATCAAAAGCGAAGACTTGCGAAAGAGATTAACGCGCAAGAGAACGAAGTCAAGCAGCAGCGTCAGGAACTCGAAGAACTGAAGCAAGAGAATGAAGAGCTTCAATCCCTTTTACTGCAATCGCGGGAAATGCAGCATGCATACAAAAACATTGCTGCGATAAACGCCGAAGTAATTGACTCCCTAACAAGTAATCCTCGGAGGTAATGATGATGGATCAAGTTGCGATTAACGTCACCATTATACTCGGCGCAATCTGTTTGTGGATGTTGGTATTACCAACGTTGCATACGTGGGGATTATAGTGATGATGCGCCGCGCGCGTAACCTGTTGATATCTAAGGGAAACTGAGAAAGTTACGTAACTATGCGGGATCGGGTGAAATCAGTCGTTGTCATATATACAAACATAGTGGATAATGTCCCTATCAAATCGAGAAATGAGAAGGAAGTACATAATGGAACGTGAATATAAAATGATCAACACTATCGATGACGGCGCTGCTGTTGTAGCGAAAGACTTCATCAGCAAGTATCGCTCTAGCAAGAAGCCTGCATTGTCTGATGATGCGATTGCTGAGATTGGTACTCAGATCGTTAAGAGGGCCAGGATCCAAAAGCCTGCTGTTGCCAAGAAGAGTCCTACTGCTTCTAAGAAGTCACAGGCTCGTGCGTTGTTCGTTGCTAAGCATACTGCTGCTGAGGTTGCTAGCATCCTTGAGATTACTTACGCTAATGCTCATTATCACTTACGAGCTTTTCGTAAGGCTGGTGGTGATATTGGCTTTCCGATTGGAGGAATATAATGATTGAATATTTTGTGTGTGAGAATCGCGTACGTGGTGGCAAGGTGGTTCAAGTGTGTGTGCCTGAGGCTAAGTATAACTCTACCATGGATGTGTTTCGAAACTGCGTGACAATGGATGAATCGGCGTGGGTGCGCAAGCAGATCGAGGAACATAAGATTGATGCTCAGACAGCAGCTGATAGTGTTATCTATATGGAGAAGCCGTTTCCTGTAAAGACGGTTGGTGATGTTATCGAGGCTAAAGTAAAAGCTAAGTCATCCAAGGCTGCTAAGAAGAAAGCGAAGTCTTCTCTCAAGAAAGATGTGTTAGCGTACTTGGACAAGTTGGATTATCTCGCTGTTAATAATAACGCGGCGATGGTTAATATGGTATCGGATGAGTTCAGCATTACTAAGGCTAATGCACGTTACTATATTACGAGGGTGTGGAAAGGAGTATAGAGATGAATATGGAAGAAGCGATTGCGTTGGGTGTAGATCTGGACTGTGTCAAGACTCCAACAGAAGAAGAGAATGCGTTACGTGAATTCCTTCAGCTACGTAAGAAGTATGGTGCGTTTGAGGATGACCGCAGAGTGGTTAACCGTATCGCTGAAATCGTAGACAGGTTGTAACGTACCAGAGAATGGAGGTTGCTATGGAAACATTTAAAATTGGTATAACAGGAACGCGGAATGGTATGAATGTCGATCAACTCGAATCATTCCAAGAACGTATGAAGACCATATACGACATCAGCAGCGAGCGACATCCAGGCGTACGCCGCCGACCAATAGAATTACATCATGGTGATTGTGTTGGTGTTGACGTAGAGACAGCACAGATAGCAACAGGGTTGGGCATCAAAACGGTATGTCATCCTCCAGTTGACCAGAGACTCCGCGCACACCACAAGAGTGATGTTATACTGGAACAGAAAACCCACTTTGCCCGTAACAGGGACATCGTAGACAGTGTTGATATTCTTTTTGTTTTGCCTTTGCAAGACAAGTGGCAGAGTCGTGGCGGCACATGGTACACGCATGACTACGCCAAGAAGAAAGGTGTGCCATTCGAAATATTCTTCCCAATGTCGAGCATTATAGAACAATTAATGAAGCAAGGTAGATAAATGATCAAGAAGCAGTTTGTGCGAGTGTTCGGCGGAATCAATGGAGATGTTGATGCTGAAGGTCATCTGGTTGATAATGGCGCACACGATACATGGGTGTTTTGGTCATACGCCGGGGTTGCTGTATACACGTTTGTGGAAGCAGTGCCTAACACCAACGGCAAGTACACATCATTCTTCTTTGATCTGGACTTGTTGCAGTTTGAAGCATTGGACAATGCACCATCCGCGCCCCATGGATACAGGCGACCCAGGCAATTTGAATCCACTACGTTGTAGTTGTAATAAATAGACCGGAGTATTATAATTATGTCTGCTACTTTGCTATGCGCTATGTTAATTAATCAAGTGCTGTTCGGACCATTGCAACATATACCAATGGATTCAATATCTACTTGCTCTAGTACCCAATGCGTAATATACTGGGTGGAAAAGGATGAGTGTGAGACTGTAGCGGTCAATAAACAAACTAGAATTAGGAGAGATTAATGAGTATATTTGACAGCGGAGGCTTGAAATATGAAACGGTTAACGGACAAGAAGTAACTGCATTGGGATTGGCTACAGGCAGTAGTGCCACTACCGTATCCATGCCTGCCACAGCGCCGCGGGATGGAACGACATATAGCGTCACACGCATTGCTGATGGCGCTTTCCGTTATAAAGGAATCACTAGTGTGAATATCGGCAGCCGAGTTACCACCATTGGCAATTCAGCTTTTGCTTATAACGCCATCACTAGCGTTACAATTGACAATAGCGTTACTACGATTGGAGATGAGGCTTTTAGACATAACGCCATCACCAGCTTGACTATAGGAACTGGTGTGAAAACTATCGGGGGTAATGCTTTCGGTAACAACCTCCTTACCAACGTAACCATTCCAGGCAACGTTACAACCATTGGAGCAGTTGCTTTTCGATACAACTTACTGACCGCCGCGACTATACAAAACGGTGTTACAACTATTGGTGTGGGTGCTTTTCAAAACAATCTGCTGACCAGCGTTAGTATTCCAAGTAGCGTTACCAGTATTGGGGGTGAGGCTTTCCGCTCCAACCGCCTCACCAGTGTGTCTATTCCAAGTAGCGTGACAGACATTGGAGTGGGTGCTTTTCGAAGCAACCTGCTCACTAGTGTTTCTATTCCAAACAGCGTGACGACCATTGGAGGGTCTGCTTTTGCTGACAACATCACCGACAGTGACATCAACACCCTCATCAGTGTAACTATTGGAAACGGCGTGACAACCATTGGGTCTGGTGCCTTTGCGCGCAACGCGATCACCGGCGTGACAATTCCAAACAGCGTTACTGCGATTGAGTTTGGTGCTTTCAGTAATAACCGCCTGTCTAGTGTGACCATTGGAAATAGCGTCACAACAATTGGTGGGGGTGCTTTCCGACGTAACTTACTGACCGGCGTGACTATTCCTACCAGCGTCACTAGTATTGGAGAGGGTGCTTTCCGAGACAATCAGATCGGTGGCACCGGCGTTAATATTCCAAGTAGCGTTACGTCTCTTGGTGAGTATGCTTTTGCTGATAGCGACGAGTAGGTTTTGTACCTATGATGTTTTGGAAAATGTGGGCAAAAGCCCTTGGCGAAAAGGTTGGCGGATCTGATCACGAGGCAGATAAGATAGCGTGGATCAGAACCTTCTTAATCACCCAGGCTATAGTAACCAATATGTTTATCATAGCTAACTGCATACGTCATTGGGGGTATATATGAAGCTGGTTTTGAACTTGAACTTACAGCAGATAAACGACTTGTCTGAGTGCTTGCTAGCACATGAATTTATGATAGCCGATGACCGTGACACATACGGTGCATTGTATCCTATATTTGTGGCGTTACACGATCGTGACCCGATGCTGTTTTCTGAAGATGATTTGGCCAGGAACATGGTGCCGGCAGAAATATGGAAAAAATAATGAAGTATAATTTTGAGGGGGAGAATATAGATGAATGATTTAAACAATGGAATATGGATTCTTCAAGAGCGATTTCAATCGCTGAGTGCCTGGGAGACATATGGAGTGATGGATGGAAAGGATATATCCGAAGGCGGCGCTTCACATTGGATAGACGAACGACCCAATGCCCGTAGGATAGCGTGGGTTCCATTAATACAGAGCCCAGCGTGTCCTCGGCATACACAGGCTTCTAGAGACCGCGGAATGTTATCAGCATCACAATATTACGCTAACTTATAAGGGGAAATATAATGGTATTATTGAGCGTTGGATTGCTTATTATTGCTGTGATCATCATAGCGGTTGCTGTATCATTCAGGAACGTTAATACCCACCATGATCGGTGTTGAGCCGATGAAGTATCCTACCAACAATGCCCAGAGGCTTGAGGCAATGATGAGTGAGTCCCCTGAACCGGCCCCACAAATAATTGTTGAGGTCAAGGTTACCTCAATACGGAAACACAAGCTGCACACCGATGAGGAATGTATTACATTCGATGGTCAATGGGCAGCACACAACGCTCATAGCTGGTTGGACAATAAAAAGTGTGTATGGGGCCACGAGATTGTGGCGTATGAAATATTCACCCAATCCCAAGCAGGGCACTTGAACCAGATCAATTACTTTGAATTGTGCTGGGAGATGCGATACGCCAAAGAGGCGCAATTGAGGCGTATCGGCACCTGATCAAGGTGTATCAAAAAAAGTTATAAGAATCCCATGTCTTATGCCAAAATACTCTAAGAAAGATCAATTATTTCACCATATTGCCCCTTGCAAATCAAGGGGTTACAAACCCGCGCGTCCCGTGGTCTTCAAGCTAGCACATTTCCAGGATCTGGTGTATAATACCCTCATTGAATAGAGAAACCAAGAGAGATCGGATGAAGAATGTGATTGAGTTGAAGAGAGAGTTTGAAGCATGTGTGGTCAAGCAGCAGGCAGATATGCAAGTACAAGTTGATGCAATTGACCAGTGGTGGCTGTTACAAGAGTCGCAACAAGACATGCTAGCTGACGCTATGTTACGTAAGCAGGTTAAACTCGATCAGCTGATCGATATGTCACAGCAGATGGTCGATGAAGGGATCTCGGCCTTCCCAGAGTTCGAGAAGGAGATCGCGGAGTTGGAGATTGAGATTGAAATGATAGGAAACCGAATTATATGATGTATTTTTGCCAAGAGTGTGATACTCGCAAGAACAGCGATTTTGATGTCGCTACTTTCACCCCAGACGATAAGCCGGTGTGTTCCGAATGCTGGTACGAGAATCTGGAGTCTGAACAGGAACAGGAGCAGTCTGCTTAATGGAACAGTTTACACAACAAGTGGCTTTAATGCCCAACAATGATAGACGATACTGTGTTCCAGTGGCCCTCGCCATCGTGTCTGACAAGTCGGCAGCCGACATCAGCGCTGATATGATTGGCAAGGGTATCCGTAAACCTCGCCAGGGAGTGTATGAAAGCAATTGGGCCGCATACGCCAAACAGACATTGGGTCTGACCCTCAATCCTGTCACACAGGAAGTTAGACGAGCTGGTGGCAAGACTGTCCGCTCAGTCGAGAGGGTGCTCAACCCCAGTTACAAATACTTGATCGTTGTCCGTGGACACGTTTTGGCATATAGCGATGGCAAGATACAAGATTGGAGTGCCATGCGTAAGAATAGGCTACAGACAGTTTACCAGGTTATGTGTGGATCCGAAGTAGACTCGAGTGAACCGATAATTCCCAAGGTAAAAAATGTGCGGGGCACCCTCAAGCAAGATTGCTTTATTCGGTTCTCATCAAACACATCTGTAGCCGATGTAGCAAAACGAGTTGGTATCACATACGCTAATGCACATTATTATTACCGGTGCTGGAAAAAGGAGAACGATCAATGAGCAGCAATGAAGATGTGTCCAAGCGAGTGGGATACGGCCTGAGAGAAGTAGACCCAAAGAATACTCCCGACATGCTGAAATGGTTAGAGAAGGCAGCCGGTACTATGATGAGTGTTGGGCAGGGGCCCGAGGCATCAATACTTCTGGCGTGTTATAAACATATCGAACGGCAGCAGAAAGAAATCGACGAATTAACGAGGGGAAATAATGATTAGGTGTACATTTATATTGATGGGGTACACCATACTTGCATATGTATCATGCGATCCATTTGCACCGATACAGATGATTGCGAATAATATATCTGATCCTGCGGCGCTGTTTGTTATGTTACTCATTATTGTAGCATATTTAATAATCCCGTTGATCGTAGCATACGGTTTGGTGGCTTTGTTCCTAGGAAGGTTCACACCGCATTTCTGGTTGATCTTCTCAGCGGCCACGTTGGTATATACCGCTGCAGGACAGTGTGGATGAAAATAACGAAATGGTTTGTTGCCTTCTACATCGAATGTAGGGATAATGGGCCCATAAGTGAGCGAAGAAGTGTTCACTTCAACATTAACTAAAACTGAAAGAGTATTTTGATTATGGCACATGAAGTAGAAACAATGGCTTACGCAGGACAGGTCCCTTGGCATGGTTTGGGAGTATCTGTTGCTAACGATCTTTCCCCAGCTCAGATGATGGATAAGGCTGGCTTAGATTGGTCTGTCGATGAAGTAGAATCATTTATTGACTACAAGGGCGAAGTTATTCCAACAGGCCAGAAGTCGCTGGTCCGTTCTTCGGATAACAAGATCCTCACCAATGTGGGTGAAGGTTGGAATCCTGTACAGAACCATGAAGCGTTCGAGTTCTTCCATGAGTACTGCCTCGCTGGTGACATGGAAATGCATACAGCTGGTTCTCTGGACGGTGGTAGGCGTGTATGGGCTCTTGCCAAGGTCAACGAGTCGTTTGACATCCTGGATGGCGATCAGGTGGACAGCTATCTATTGTTCTCCAATCCTCACAAGTATGGCTGCGCCATTGACGTTCGGTTCACTCCGATCCGAGTTGTGTGTAACAACACCTTGACCTTATCTTTGGCATCTAACAGCAAGAACCAGGTCAAGTTGAATCACCGCACTAAGTTCGATGCGGATACGGTCAAGACTACGTTGGGTATTGCTCACGACAAGTTTGCCCAGTATAAAGACATGGCCGACTTCCTTGGTGGCAAGCGATTCACTCAGGATACATTGGTTGAGTATTACAACACTGTATTTCCTCATACTTACCGCAAGGACGTCGAGGTTAAGTCTGCTGACGATTTGACCAAGAATGGTAAGGCCGCAATGGCTGTCCTAAACACTCAGCCTGGCGCCCACTTCGGCGAAGGTTCATGGTGGCAGGCGCTTAACAGCATCACCTACCTCACGGATCACCAGATGGGTCGTTCTCAAGACTCTCGCCTCAACAGCGCCTGGTTCGGACAGAACCAAGCTCGTAAGGTGAAAGCAATCAACAGCGCCGTTGTATTCGCTAACGCCGCTTAATAATACATCCAGGTTGCCCCTACGGGGGCTTTTTTTTGGTGAGATTGGAGAATGAAGATATATGATGTATGATGATTTTTGGAGCCTGACATACCTGGCTTCTTTACACTCAGGTAAGCCTGTATCGGAAGCACGTAAGATTGCTGATGCTGCTTTGCGGGATTTCAAGAAGAGGGTAGCAGCTGGAGATTTCAATGAACAGGTTTGAGACGCTATACAAATATGATAGTAAGCAGCGCCAACGTGAGTGGGGGGTGTTTACTGAGGGTCCAAGAGTTACGGTTATACATGGTTTGGTCCTTGGCAAGAAAACTGTTAAGCGTACTATCAGCAAAGCTAAGAACACAGGTAAGGCAAACGCTACCACAGCTGAAGAGCAGGCCATTAAGGATGCTCAGTCAAAGTGGAACGCTCAGGTTCTTCGCGACGATTATAACGTTGACATAGAGAAGTCAGGCCGCCAGATGCGCCCAATGCTTGCTCTCGATTATAAGAATGTTCCCCATCGAGTTGAATGGAGCATGCCGACATTGCTTCAGGCAAAGCTGGACGGTTTGCGTTTGACTACCGGACAACGTGATGTGGGTGATAGAGAATATGATCCATCGCAGCCTATCGAGATGTTGAGCCGCAAGGGTGAGACATATGAGTTACCTCATCTAACAAAGCACTGTGGTGAGCTGCTTGCACACATCAACGATAAGTATGCCAACTGTCTTGCCCTGGATGGTGAGGTTTATATCCACGGCATGCCACTTGGACAGATAGTATCCAGGGCCCGTAAGTATCAACAAGGGGTGACAGAGGAGCTGGAGTATTACATATTTGACTTGGTGATACCTGGTATGGGATTTGGTGAACGATCAGAGATACTTTTGAAGGCAATGCAGGATTTGAATTCTCAGTACCCATTCACTCTTGTTACCACTTGCCCTTGCACCTCCGAACAGGACATGAAGGAATACCACGCCCAATATATTGGGGAGGGTTACGAAGGTGTTATGATCCGGCCGGCCGATGGTCCATATACGATAGGCAATCGAAGCGATTATCTGTTTAAGTATAAAGAGTTCTTTGACAAGGAATGTAAGATTGTTGGCATGCAAGAGGACGCTAACGGTAACGCAGTGCTGACGTGCTTGTGGAATTCAACGGATCCAACTTCTGAGTTCCGCTGCACACCCAAGCGTACTCATAGTGAACGAGCGGCGATGTTACTGGACTCTACCTTGGTCGGAAAGTGGATCACAGTCAAGTACCAAGATGTATCATACGCAACTCACTCTGGTGGTCTTCCGACTTTTAACACTGGCCTGGATATCAGGGAATGTGATGATAACGGAGAGCCTATTGTATGAGCCCCAAGGAACATTATGTGAATCACTTATATGGTGTGCTGCAAGAGGAATGCGCTGAGTTGATTATGGCAATCAGTAAGCGCAAACGGTTTGGAGGCAACGATGAAAATATTAACCACGAGATAAACGACATCATGGCGGTGGTCGAGATGCTGACCCAGGAAGGAGAGAAAGTGTACGACGACTTTAGCTTGCAGATAGCTAAAGTCGACAAGGTAAACAAATACTACATTGATACTTTTAACAAGGATTTTCCTATTCCCCCTGACAGGCCATTACGATACTTGCCCAGCAAAATGGGATACGAATTTAACCCGGAGGAAGATGAACAATGAATTTATGGATACTGTTAATACTGCTGGACGGCGGCCATGGCCGAGCAGTGGCTATTGAAACAATAGAATTCTATAGCGAATCGAGTTGCTCAATGGCCCGCACGCAGATTGCATATATGGAGAAGACCAATACCCCTGGATCAAGCATGCGGACAAGCTCCGTGTGTATACGTAAAGGACAAAAGCATTGAAACTTATTGATGGTTTGTTAGACTATCAGACAGCTTGGAGCTTGCCTGATGTGAAATTGTTCACGGGCAACAAAACAATAACCAAGGACGGTAGGTTGGTCATGGGCCGCGGTGCAGCAAAAGCTGTCCGCGATTTCTATCCTGGGATTGATAAGAGGATAGATACAGGCTGTCCAGTCTCATTCACTCAAATTACCGGCAATCAGTTTGTAGGATACTTTTGTGTTAAGGATCACTTTGCTGAATCAGCTGATTTGTCGTTAATCGCCGAGTCCGTTGCTGAGTTATCAATCGTAGCAAGAGATGTGCAAGCAGTAACCTTTCACCTCAATTATCCTGGAATCGGTGCGGGCGGGTTAGATGTGGAGTCTGTATCCCACATTATTAGCGCTCTGCCAGACAACGTGTGGGTATACCAGTGAATCAGAGCGTGTAGAATCGCTTCTAAGGCATTTTACACGTCAGGCGGCACCTGGACATCAAATGGGGCAGCAATTGCCTTAGAAGCGATTCTACTTATGCCTTTTTGGCATAAGAAATGTCATTTATATAACAAATCAATCTAAGAATAACCCTTTATGGATCAAGGGGTTACAAACCCGCGCGTCCCGTGGTCTTCAAGCTAGCATATTTCCAGGATCTGCTGTATAATGACCCCATCAACTAGAGAAATGGACGGACATAATATGTACAAGACCTCTGACGAAGCACTAGACGCCTACCGCGAAGAGCTGTACAGCTACTATAGCGACATCTCTAAGGAAGCGTATGGCTTTCGCTGTCGTCTCGACTTGAGTGGCATGAGCTGCCACGACATTGATCTCGCTATCGAGCAGATGGAGTTCATGGCAAACGTTGCTCGCGAAGAACAGGAGCAGTATCACGATGTTTGTGATGAACGGTTCGAGCGTAACATCGAGAGCATAATTAATCTTGGTGCTAAAGATCGGGCCACCGCGATCCGATGGATCGTTGACGCTAATGACCTGGGTGAGGAATGGGATGCTGGATACATCGAGTATTCCTTTGGTCTCACTTATGGTAAGTACAACGAAGAGCTGACACGTTCCATGTTGGAGGTGGCACATCCGTAATAATGAACTTAGTGGAGATGTTAATATTATAACAGATACTGATTATCGTATGGTACGCAATGCAATGAGAACACCAGACGGCACATTATTGCAAAGCCGACACCGACATGATTATGTTACCCACACTGATGCCAATGGCAAGCAATATGTGCTTGATGGTGGATTAAGTTATGTTCGTTCCAGTGTTAATGGCGACGAAGAATGGTTAACTGTTACACTTGCAGATTCCCATGAACAAATTAGAGAAGCATGTGATTGGGGAACATATGGCATTGCCGGCGATCAACCGCTGTCATATATTACCTTGTGTGATATGACCACTGACCACATTGAAGTAGTCTTAAAGAATGGGCTGTCAATCAATCCAGCAATTAAAATTGCTATGGAACATGAATTGGTGTATCGAAATGGCGAAGAATAAACCGTTGAGTCCCTTGACTTATTGGCATTCAGGATGTATAATAAACCCGGAGTTTGGGAAGCCCCGTAGGGACATTAAAGGAGAAGTGTATGAGCAATCGCGATAGTGTGATATGTCCTGTGAACTCAATTCAGAGTGAGAACGAAATGGCAGCGCACATAGAGAAACTAATAACGGCAGGACAGACGATTGTCCAGTATTGGTGTGACCATGAGTATCTGGTTCCGTCTAAGGTAATCGAAGCTCAAAAATTATTTGGATACGAAACTTTTAATGAGGAGAACATCGATGAGTAATCAAAAGCACGCAAACATTTTATTTGACCGCCTCCGCGAACAAGGTGAACACAACATGTTTGGGGTTGCACCATTCGCCGAGCAGTTGTTGGGTGTGAGTAAAAGGGAAGCTCGCGAGTTACTGATGAACTGGATGGAGACGTTCGAAGAGCGTCATGCATGAGTGGTCGATTTGTAGCTGGGGTGGCACTGATGTGTTTCGGATCCTTATCCTATGCGGATGCGACATATAATCAGGAAGTCAATTGCCTGGCTGAGAACATATACCACGAATCGCGAGGTCAAGGGTCAGACGGTAAGAGGGCTGTGGCTGATGTTACCATTAACAGAGTAATCAGCTCACGGTTTCCTAATACAGTGTGCGGAGTGGTAAGACAGGCACATATGAAGCCATCATGGAAGACGGGCAAACCAACCCCTATCAAAAACAAGTGCCAATTCTCATGGTACTGTGATGGTAAAGATGACACTATGAAAAATGTTACTGCCTGGAAGGATAGTCTCAATGTAGCTCATCGAGCTTACTTCTTCCGAATGGAGGCTGATGTTCATAACGATACGGTCGTCGGCGCGATGTGGTATCATGCAACCCGCGTGACACCATATTGGGCTAGCAGCATGAACAAGGTCACCCAGATACGTAAACACATCTTCTATAAGTGAGGTGTTGACTTGATAACTAGAACGTGTATAATAGACCTATAAATTCATTAATCGTTCCAATTGGAGATGTGTACATGAACTATGCTGAGATATACAATCAAGTAGATGATCTTCTAAGTTCGCGCGATGGTCTCAACAACCCAAAGCACAATAAATCGTACAACGTGTTTGTGAGAGAGCTGACGGGATTGTTGTGTGGTGTTGCTCATCAAAACTTTCTCACCGAACGTGATGTGTTACTGTTCATTGCAATGGTTCGCCATAGCAGGATGATGAGTTTTGTTGATGATGGTCGTTCGCATAACGTGAACGATTTGATCCATCCGGACATTGTATCCAGCTCAGTGTACCAGGCAGCAGAGTTTGCTCTAATGAACTATAAGCCTGGTAAGACTCAAGTCGGGCCAGGGGAATTATTCTTTTGTTTATTCGACCGTGATAGCACGTTTGGTATTGATAACCAAGCCGGATACGATATACGAGTTAATGGCATAACACTGGAATTGAAAAAGTATGGAACCAACTTAACAACTCCAGATCTGTTCGACAAGTATCATAGTAGCGATAAGGTGCGACAGCTGCTGGTTGTCCAGCCAGTGAGTGACGCTACAACTCCTAAGTTTAGGTCGCGATACAGCTGCATCACCTTTGATAAGACGCCATGGAGAGATGTATACGAGCATCGAGGCGAAAATGGTAGTCTCATGTTTCGCGCCGCAGCATAATTGAGTTATAAATACACGGAAGCTAATACTACTATGCCTCGGATAAGGATTCAAAAATGGCGTTAAAGGGAGCTTTTGCGGATGAAGATGCCGCTTACGTTAAGATCAAGAGCAAGCTGGGCAAGTCGGCTAAAGTTTTTCAGAAGCCAGCTGGATCAGATGCTGGATTTCCTGATTACGGGTTCACCGTCACTTTAGACAATGACGACAAGATAGACCTCCACATCGAGTTTAAGAATTCTCATACTGCACAAATGGGTAGTATGAGAGACTGGAAATTTAATGGTAAGGAATTCTACAGCCCCGATAAAAGTAACGAGCAAAAAGCTGAGCTGATAGATTTAATGAACGATACTCCAAAAGCTGTGGCTAACGGCAAACGCATCCTTAAAGACCTAAAACAATATTTCTCGAAGGACGTGAAGGAGATATCTTCAGGTTCCCTATCCACAATTAAAGATAAAAAAGCTAGGTATAATGCAACACTGCAATTTGCTGACAACACCCGCGACTACCAAATTGCTGCAATAATTTCATCATCCATGGGCGATAAAATTATTAATCACTATAAGAAAAAATTTGCTAAGAGTCGAGTCACGTCGAGGGCTAGCGGTCACGTATTAATGATGCAAATAAAAAATGAGATATGGGTTGTTCATAAGTCGGGTAGTGTCAATAAAGCACAGCTGATGGAGATAGCCGAGAAGATGGGAGCAACGGGCCCATTTGGTGTACTCAAGGGTCTCACAGCTCAGCTAGAAGTCAGGATTCAACCTCGCGGGTTGTCGAGTAAAGGATCAAAACCAACCTCTATTGATGTCATGGCATCCTTCAGACTGAAAGGCGCTCCCAAAGGTGGAACCAAGCTCCCGTGAAATCATTCAAGGGTTTTGTTACTGAACAAAAGAACACCCACATGACCCACGTGGAAGATGCTGTGATATACGGGGGCGTCAACGGTACTCGCCAAGCAATTAATGCACTCCGCGACATGAGAGATATGCTATCAGGATATAACGAAGGATCTGTATCCGTTAAGTGGGATGGCGCACCAGCAATATTTGCTGGCACTGACCCATCCGATGGAAAGTTCTTTGTGGCCAAGAAAGGAATCTTCAATAAGAACCCAAAAGTATATAAAACTAAAGCTGACATCGACGCTGATACATCAGGTGACCTAAACGTCAAGCTTCAGCAGGCTCTCAAGTATCTGCCTGAACTTGGTATCAAGGGTGTCGTCCAGGGCGACTTCTTATACAGTAAATCTGACCTTAGCTTCAAAACCATTAATGGAATAAAGTACACCACATTCCATCCTAACACAATCGTGTATGCAGTACCAAACCGCGCCAGTGATCAGAGTAAAGATATACTCAATTCTAAGATTGGTGTAGTGTGGCACACTACATATAAAGGTAAATCCTTTGATACTATGACTGCTTCATACGGTGTCAACGTTAAGGCATTCAAAAAGTCCAAAAACGTGTGGAGTCAGGATGCTATGTTACGAGATCTAACATCCGCAACAATGAGTTCATCTGACACGGACAAAGTTAACGAGTACTTAGACCAGGCCTGGTCATTGTTTAAACAGATATCAGGATCTGTTATAAAAGAGTTGCATAATAATACCGAGCTAACTAAATTAATTGAAATGTATAATAACTCAATGGTCCGCGACCAAGTTGTTGTTACTAATACCAAGCGCCACGTTGACGGTTTAATATCGTGGATAGAGAAGAGATACTCAAAAGAGATGGACACTCGCAAGACGCAGAAAGGTAAAGATGCTGTTGCTGGCCGACTGAAGGAAATTATACAGTTTTTCTCTCCGGGCAACAAAGTTGCACTAAAGAAGTTGTTCGATCTGCAGAAGTTAATTGTATTGGCCAAATTAAAACTTATAAATAAACTCAACAACTTATCGAGTGTTGATACTTTCGTTAAGACCAGGAAGGGATATAAAACCACTGGCGCGGAAGGTTATGTAGCAATAGATAAGATAGGTGGTGGGGCCTTGAAGTTAGTTGATCGAATGGAATTTTCGTTTAACAACTTCTCGCCAAATGTCATCAAGGGTTGGGACAAATCCAGCTGACATTTAAACATATATTACATGGGACGAACCAGAGGAATTAAAATGGCTAACAAAGAAGCCAAGAAATTAGTATCGCTCAAAACTTTTCTAAATGTGGATACCAACCCAGGAGAAGATGAGTTCACCGCCGCCAATGCCAAAAAGCGCAAGCAAAACGAAGATGCCTCATCTGAAGAGTTCACTTCTCACGATATGTGGGATCCTAAGACCGGCGAGAAGAAAACAGCAAAGACTAAAGCTCAGCACTTAGCCCTCAAAGCTAAAGGGTGGGATCACGAACGACCCACCAAAGAGCAAGGTGTTGATGAAGAGTTGGGAGACCCTAACTCTGCCGCCAAGAGACCACAAAAATTCAAGAAACCTGATGGTTCAGTGGGTATCAAGATGGTCCCCGCGAAACAAAACATTCAGACTGAAGCTCATAGGTACCTCGAATCATTCATAAATGAAACCGAACACTTGGATGAAGTTCTATCAATTTCAGGCCGCCGCAAGAAAGCTCGCTCTCTAAAGAAGAATAAAGCTAAGATTAAAATGGGCCGCAGAAAGGCTTCCAAGAAGATGGCCGACATTCCCCGATTGAAAAACCGAGCTAATAAGCAAGCCCGCTCCGGGATGTTTAAGAAGCTAGCTAAGGGAAAATCTCGAGAGGATATGGGCCCAGCACAACGAGCTCAAATAGAGAAACGCCTAGATAAGATGAAGGGCCGAATACAACGCATTGCTAAGAAGTCTATGCCAGCTGTCCGCAAAATGGCTCAAGCCCGTCTCCGACCCGCAAAGAAATAATATATTATGGCAATTGGATCGTTTAAGCAGTATGTAACAGAAGAAGCCAACGAGGTTTACTTTACCTTCGGCCGCATGAACCCTCCAACAGTGGGTCACGGTAAAGTAATGGATATGCTCGCCAAGAAGTCGGGTACCAATCCCTATAAAGTATTTGTCAGTCAAACCCAGGACGCTAAGAAGAATCCTTTATCGTATAGCGATAAAGTTAGACACACCCGCAAGATGTTTCCAAAACACGCCCGCAACGTAATGATCAATAAGAAGGTCCGTACAGCAATCGATGCGATCACTTCTCTGTACGATGAAGGTCACGTAAACGTTGTCCTCGTCGTCGGGTCCGACCGCGTACGCGAGTTTGATGCTCTGCTTAATAAGTACAACGGTGTCAAGGCTCGACACGGATTCTATAACTTTAAATCTATCAAAGTAATTAGTGCTGGTGAACGTGATCCAGACGCATCCGGTGTTGAAGGTATGTCCGCCAGCAAGCAGAGATCCAATGCACAAAATAACGACTTTGCGGCATTTAGTCAGGGAGTACCAACAGCCCTTTCCAATAAAGACACCCGCAAGCTATTCAACGATGTGCGTAAAGGGTTGGGTCTTAAAGAAGAGATCGTATTCAAAAATCACATTGAACTAGATAAGGTGTCTGATACCCGAGAGCAGTATATTAGGGGCGACTTATACTCCCTAGGGGACAGGGTACGGGTTAAAGAGAGTGGATCAGACGGAACCGTCAGCTGGCTGGGAACAAACTATTTAATGATAGATCTTGATGAAGGTGGCAGATCCCGTAAGTGGGTTGACGCTGTACAGCACATTGATGAAGTAATGGTCGGTAAACCCGACGCGCTTTCGAAGGCTAAAGATAAAATTGCTGCCGAGAAAGCCGTCGATAAAGAGAAGCATAAGAAGATTATGGCCCGCGCTCGTATTGCCCGCGCCCACAATAAAAATAGAATATCGAAACCAGGAGAAAAGGGTTGAAAACTTTACATGAGATTCGGGGGATAGATCGTGCGGGCGAAGATGGCGATGCCAAAGATTGCGACAGCAGCAACCCAGGTAAAACCAAAAAGATGGCAATGCTTGATAAAGAAATGTATAAAATGACAAACCGCATTAGTGGGCAAGATCGTGATGATGAGTCACAAAAATTAAGTACCGAATCTGTTGAGCAGGTTCTAAATAGACGAGCGCTGGATTTTGATGAAGCAAACCGCGGCAGTTCATCGAAGCACCCGCCGGTAAAGGTTGGTGACAAGTTTACCCACGCTAATGTCACTCGTGTTGTTACTAAGGTAACACCCAATGGCATCCAGGCTACTCACACAAACGGCACCAGCCGAAGTGTACATGATCATGGTTATGTTCAGAAGCAAATGGTTGAACAGGTTGAGCATGAAGCATTCAACGAATTGATGGAAGCAAATTTACCCATAAACATGCTCGTAGGTCCAAATGGTGTTGGTGGTGGACAATCTCTTAAATCAGCAGCAAAAAGTTTGATGAAAGATGCTTGGAGATCACTTACTGGTAAGCAGAAGAAAGTAATCGCCAAGGTTCATAAACTCACTCAAACAGATGACGAACTCGGAAAGTTGTATCGTGATGGTTGGAAGGGTGGCGGTAACTCAATGAAACCTGGAGCGCGAAAAGCATTCGATGCCAGAGTAAAAGAGTTGGTGCCAAATGAAGAGGTGAGGGATTACGATGCTGCTTGGAAAAGCGTTAGAGATAAAGTTAAATCTGCCATGAAAGACCAGAACGAATCCGTTGAGCAGGTCGATGAGTTATCCGGTGACAAGCTTCACGATTATTTAAGCAAGTCAATGCGGGCATCAGATAACCACAACAACCGAATGAAGGATGCTCTCAAAGTAACTGGTACAGCTAAAACAGCTAGCACGGTACGCAGAGCTCAGAGAGTGGCAAACAATCAAGCAAACAAGCGAACCAAACGAGAGCTTGGTATCCAGCAGGCATTGTGGAAACAAACCGGTAAAGCTAAAGTTAACGCAACAGAGGAAGTTGAAGTAATGAAAGAAGCTGCGGGCCAACCAACCGGGGTTCATATACATATGAAAGCTCCAAACGGCAAAATAACAAAAACTACATTTTTAGGAACCCATAGCGCCGTTGGTGGGGCTAAGAAACACATTGCTGGTCTTGAGAAGAAGGGACACACTGTACACAAGAAAGAGCTTGCATTTGCAGAAGGGATGGATATGGAATATCCTAATGCAGCATCGCAGAAAACTCGTGCAGCAAAGAATGCAAAACTCATAGCACGAAACAAACGCAACATGGCAACAGCAAAGCGCAAGGGTGTTAAATACGACGACAAAGAATATCGTCCAAGGTTCAACGAAGATGCCGAGCAGGTTGATGAAAGTGTGTTGAATGACATCCGTGACTTTATTGTTGCTGTTGGTGCCGCAATACCAACCAAGAAAAATAAAAGAAATGCTGAAAACCAGAAACTAGAAAATGAAATTCGCATGGCAATGCAAGCAGACCCAGAGTTTGATGAGATAGTTAGGACTGTTGTCATGGTCAGGAAAGATGGCGTCCCTGCATTTAAAGCAAATGGCCAAACAAAACTTTCTGCATATGTCAGGAAGACTGTTGATGCAAAGGTGGCAGCGAAACTCGGAACTCTACAGAAAGGTCACATAAGAACAATGGCCAGCGGAGAGAAGAGAGCTGTTAGTACACCATTTAACAAGAAAGAAAGAGAAGCGAGAGATGCTGGAAAGATAAAGTACGGGGACGATATGGAGCAGACCCACCGTGTCACCGCACATAAAATTGGCAAGATAATCAAACAGGTAGCACAACGAGCACACGCTGCGCAGAAAAACGAATCTGTCGAGCGGGTTGACGAGAGTAGCAAGATGTATTGGCCAAAAAGAGACACAATCCTCCGTATCAATAAACAAAACAAAGATAGAAAGGCGCAAGCGTTTGCAGAAAAAGACCCAGAAATACTTGATGATGCAGTTAGAGACATAAACCGCTACCTCAAGAAATCAAAGGGAAACCCAAAAACGCTCAGTGCATATGATACTAAATTCTACCAAAGTTCAATAGGAAAAATTGAGAGGATCTCTGGTAAAACCGCTGCAAAGAAACAAGTGGCGCAGATAAAGAAGAAATATAAGGGCGTGAAGGAATCTGTTGAGCAGGTTGATGAAGCAGTAGACGTTGCAAAAGAAATTGAAACATACGCTCGCAGGGCAGGTGGTATTGATAAGAAGGATATGTTGAAAGTTGCCTCTCTGTTGAAACGGGGCGACAAGAAAGCGGCAATCAAGTTTGCAAAGAGATTGGACTCAGACCCTCGTGACTTCCTGTTAAGTAAGATGAACGAAGATGCCGAGCAGGTTGATGAACTCAGCGTAGACACTCTGTCTCGATACAACAGCAAAGCATCCAAAGACCCAAAACGTGCCAAGATGAACAACAAGGCAGTGGGTAAGATTGTCAAGAAGACAATGCAAGGCGCTGCGCAAGGAAAGCCCGCTTTTTTCTCGCAGCGCCTTCAAGGCGAATCTGTCGAGCAGGTTGATGAGTTGAGCAACAAACTCTTGAAGCGATATGACCGTAAGGCAGCAACCAGTGCAGCGAACCTGCGCAGGAAAATGGACAAAACTGTCGCCACTGTTCGTAAGAGCGCAAGTGGGTATGCAACTCAAAAGCAAGCATCGCGATTCACAAAGGCAATGGATAAGCATAGTAACCGTATGGACGGTCAAGATCGCTCACAGCAGATCAAACTCAAAAGGGCGCAGAAAGAATCTGTCGAGCAGGTTGATGAAGGATCGACAAAAAAGATCGGCAAAGAAATTGAAGATTATGCCAACAAACAAAAACGCATCGATCCAGAGGAAAAGAGGGACATATTGAAAGTTGCTGCTATGATGAAAAAGGGCGATAGCAAGGGTGCTATCAAGTTCGCAAAAAGTTATGCATCAATCCTTCCCGATTTTGTGGTTGCTAAAGTCAACCCAACGCAACTCGAACAGGTTGATGCTGTAAGAGAAGCTAGGATGAGACTCAAACAATTTATAAATAATAACAACAAATAGGATCAATCTCATGGACGACTCTCCCGAACGACGAAGAGGTCACGCTGCCGAAATGGCCCGCCTCGATCGCATCGAATCTAAGATCGATCGTATGGCAGAAGCCCTAATTTCCTTAGCGAGGGCTGAGGAAAAGATAGCGGCTATTGAAGAGGATAGAGCCGATCAACGAAAAAGGGAATTATTTTATGAGCAGAAAATTGAATCCTTATCAGAAGATATACACACAATGAGTCAGAGACTCAACAAAAGCCAGAATACGTTTGATGTAATAGGTAAATTGTTCTGGGTAACTATAGTGGCTGTGGCTGGAGTAATGGCCGCCCGAATTATACCAGGACTAGGAATTGGAGCATAACATGAACAGAGACGACATAGTAAAAATGGGACAGGTTTGGCAGTCTGTGATCGAGAAAAAGAAGCCTGCTGATGACAAGGTCGAAATGGACCCCGTTGGTCAGGGCGACGACGACATCGACAACGATGGCGATACAGACGCTTCAGATAGTTATCTGAAGAATCGTCGTAAAGCTATCAAGAAAAGTAAGATGGACGAAGCTAAGACTGACGGTGTAGCTCCAGGATCTCTTGAAAAAGATGGTCACTTGTGCGCTAGCCGAATCTTTAAAGCTGGTGTCGGTGAAGGAACTCCTGTTATGGGAGAGCATGCTGAGCCAGACGAAGATGGTTTCATATCTTGGTACAACGTTGATTTTGATAACGGCGTTTCTGGATCAGTGGAAATGGTTGATGAGGATGTTGTGGTACTTGACGAGATGTCTCATGGCAGCCACAAGAAAAAGAAAATGAAGAAAGAATCTGTCGAGCAGGTTGATGAAATCTCTCAGGGTATGAAGAATCGATACATCCAACGGGCAGCAATGTCGACAGCAAGTAATGCACATTCAGACGGTGTCAGCAAAACTGGCCGCGATAAGTTGAAGCATAAAGATAAAGTTTTGAACAGGTTGAGAGGAATCAACAGAGCAACCAAAGAAGAAGTCGAGCAGGATGATGAGATGATCGCCGATGGCCGTCAGTTCAAAATCCCGAGCAACTACACTCAGATGATGGCCAATAAAAAGAAAAAGGCGGCGAAGGCGGCGAGGTTGGCTACTACTGACACTCAAGAGAAAGAGCGTCAAAGAGCTGCTCATATGAAAGGTGAACGATCAGATGGCGGATACAAAGAGTCGACTGACCAAGAGTTCATTGATGACATAGCAAAAGCTATCGTAGCTGAAGGTATTAAGAAGCACCACTCAACCGCCTCCGCTTACGTTGCAATGGTAGAAGCAGCTGCAAACGACCGCGTCAAGCACTATAAGGGCGCCGCTAAGCCCGAAGGTCATCTTGACGCACTTCCGCAGAGCCAGAAGGACTTTATTAAGTCTCTCGAAAAGAAGGCTGATGTTACCGATGAGGAAGAAGAGATAGACAAGGACTCCAAAGATCAAAAGAAGGGTCTATCACAGTCCCCAACTCGTCGTGGCGAAAAGCGCAATAGTGAAAAGATGGATCAACCTAAAGACACAACCAAGGCTAACACACCATGATCAAAGCACCCAACTGGCAACCAAATGCAACACCCACTACTAGTGGGTGGGTGTATAAGGGTGAGCTAATAAAATCGCAGAGAATATCTGAATCAGACATCAATGCTTATAATGGAGTCGCTCCTACGCTATTACAAGAAGCTCCTTCCAATAATAAGTCTATGGAAGATATGTCTAAGAGAGAGATTAACGAGTTATCCTCTCACCACGACGTCGCTGTCCCTAAGAAGAAAAAAAGCCTCTTTGGCCGGAAGAAGAAAACTACTAAGAAAACTTTGTCAGAATAATAAGGTAATATTATATTATGGTTGGCAACAACAAGCTCACGCGCGATAACTTTTTGTTGTATGCTGCTCAAAATTACTATAGTTTAGATAAAGACGAATTTGATACAGACCTGAAGAGATTCAAGTACATCAAGCGATTGTTTAATCGATATAGTGAAACCGGTAAGTTATCAGAGAGATTGATTCTTAACCACCTGATTGTATTATTTAACGTATTCACTGTGCCAGCAGCACTAAAAATGTTGGAGCTTAGAATAGAACCTCAGCATTGGTCTGCTTTAAAACCGTACCTCATTTTTTTGCAGACAATTGACAATAATCAATACACCGGCATACCACAAGACATGAATGTCGTAAACGCTCTTAGGAAGATATAATGGGAATTTTAACACGCGCAGGAGATCTAGTATACACCTTTAGGTTTCTACGGCTCCTGACCACTTCATTTAAAGATACTACGGCGTTTAAGCTGGGTATCATTGATGACTCCGGTAAGAGAGACAAGTCTATTAAGCTCGATAATGATGAGAAAAGGTCCGCGTATAATTTATTCCACAGACTTGTTTTTAACTTAAAGAAGCTCATGTCTAAAGTGCCTGGTGGCGGTTCTAAGATTGCCTCATACGCGGCTGCTCTAATGTTGATAAAAGAACATGGTGAGCTATCTGACGAAACCATGGACGATCTGATAGAGAAGATGGAAATTGACACTCGTGTAATGTTTGAGGAAAATAACAATTGGTTAATCACTGAAGATGAGATGTTGTCGCCAGGCGTATATCGTGTCACGTGTCCCAAAGTTGTGAACTCAACATGCGAGCAGTTAGTCAACGCCCGTGATCAAGTCCGCATAACACAAGATTGTTATCCAGCCGATCATATCGGAGGTGTTCCGGTGTATAATGCTGTACACCTGACTTCCGGACAAGGCATATATGTAACTGCTGGAGAGCTCACTAA